>OJPM01000025.1_pt1 | contig 127641 bp, 104 predicted proteins | sample 1598471 | NCBI WGS metagenome assembly OJPM01 (sample SAMN03922484, study PRJEB24848) | human gut metagenome | isolation source: stool sample | host: Homo sapiens | place: Germany | collected 2011-05 | reverse complement strand
GAAGCAGGATTCTCCGCCTGCGGCGGGTCGCGCAAGCGACATTCTTCCATTCCGCTGCAGTGCGATCCGCGCGGAGCGTTTTTATTTCATAGGACGTATTTTCCTATGAAATAAATAACTTGAGCGGCTGCTCCATCTTTTGGAATGGTGCAGCCGCCCGAGCGGGTTCCTATCCGAAACCTTTTCACCCGATAATTCTCTGAATATCATTGAACATCACAAATACCATCAGCACCATCAGTGCGACAAAGCCCGCGAAATGAATGACGCCTTCTTTTTCCGGTGGGATCGGTTTTCCACGAAGTACCTCCAGGAACAAAAATACCAGTCTGCCGCCGTCCAGTGCGGGCAGCGGAAGCAAATTCATCACACCCAGGCTGACTGACAGAAGCATCGCCAGATTGACCATGTTCATGAACACAAGCATCGGTCCGCCGGGTTCTGCAGCTGTTTTCACCTGATCCACGATCTGTGCCATGCCGACCGGTCCTGCCACGTCGTTCTTGGACAACTTACCCTCTACCAGGGATTTCACGCTCAGCACGGAATTTTTTATGCAAAAGCGCAGCTGGTACCAGGCATAACGGAACAGCTTTGTCCCCTTCGCCTCATCATAGGACGCATAATTCTGAAAGCCGACCAGATATTTACCTGCTTCTTCGTTATAAATCGGCGTCAGCGTCGTTTCGTACTCCTGACCGTCACGCTCATATACCACTTTTACAGGCTCTCCGGTTTTATTCAATGCCATTTCCAGGGAAATTTCCCGTGCCAGATTGATTTTGCTGTTAAACCGCAGGATTTTGTCTCCCGCCTGCATTCCGGCTGCCTCCGCTGCAGAACCCTCCACTACGCTGCCAAGCACCGGCAGATCTGCACCGGCGTAACCCGCAACCATAATTGCGAAAATAAATGCCAGTAAAAAGTTAAACAGCGGTCCGGCAAAAACAGTGGCAATCCGGCTCCATACCGGCGCGTTCTGGAAATTTCCGCGATCCACATCCACCGGCACATTCCGCAAAGCGCCCCGTCCGGTTTTATCCGCCGGTGTGCCTGCGGCAGATGCCTCTTCTTTCGCCGCTTCCAGTCCGTCTTCCCCTTCAAAAATGCATGCGCCGCCCAACGGGAACGCCCGCAGCACATATTCCGTTTCCCCCTTTTTAAAGCCTGTGATCTTCGGTCCCATCCCGATTGCAAATTCATTCACACGGATGCCGTTCACTTTTGCAATCAGGAAATGACCAAATTCGTGTCCCATTACGATCACGAAAAAGATCAGTAAAAAAATGATGATTGTTCCGATCAAAGTTTCATCTCCTGCCTGATTTGTTCATAGGTCTCAGCCTCTGCCTGAAGGATCTGCACCACATCAGGATTTTCTATAGTATGATGATGCTCCATCGCCATTTCCAGGATTTCCGGAATCTGCACGAAACGGATCTTTTTCTGAAGCAGAAGCTTGACAGCCATTTCATTCGCCGCATTGAAAACGGTCGGCATACTGCCGCCTTCTCTTGCCGCCCGATAGGCGAGCGCAAGTCCCGGAAACGTTTCGGTGTTCGGTGCTTCAAAGGTCAACTGATGGATTGCAAACAGATCCATAAATGGCGCGCGCATCGGTCTTCTTTCCGGGTAAAGAAGGGCATACTGAATCGGCAGCTTCATATCCGGAAGCCCGAGCTGTGCAATCACCGCACCATCGTCATATTCCACTGCGGAATGCACAATGCTCTGCGGATGCACAACAACCTGAATCTGATCAAGGGATACGTCAAACAGCCACTTCGCTTCCATCACTTCCAGCCCCTTATTGACGAGGGATGCCGAATCGATCGTCACTTTTTTGCCCATCGACCAGTTCGGATGCTTCAACGCATCCTCCAGCGTCATCTGCTCTAAGTCCCCACGCTTTTTCCCGCGGAACGGCCCGCCGGAGGCTGTCAGCAGGATTCTGTGGATCTGATTATCTGCTCTTCCCTGTAAAGACTGGAAAATTGCGGAATGCTCACTGTCTACCGGCAAAATCGGAACCTTTCTTTGAGCGGCCAGCGGCATGATGATATGTCCTGCTGTCACCAATGTTTCTTTATTGGCAAGCGCAATCGTCTTTCCGCTTTCAATCGCTGCGATGGTCGGACGGATACCGATCATGCCGACCACCGCCGTAACGACAACGTCGCTTTCCGGGAAAGACGCGATTTCCAGCAGTCCGTCCATCCCGCACACGATTTTGACCGGAAGATCTGAAACTCTCTGCCGAAGGTCAGCCGCCGCTTCCTCACTCCACATTCCCGCGATCTGCGGATGAAATTCCCGAATCTGTTTTTCCATCAGATCGACATTCTGCCCTGCTGCCAGCGCAACCGCCTGTAAATCCTCATTATCCCGGATAATTTCCAGGGTCTGGGTTCCGATTGACCCCGTAGAACCCAATATTGCTACTTTTTTCATATAGTTTTCCTCTCCTGTACCCGCTTATACACAGCTCCGATCACAAATTCCAGAGCTGCCACTTCTTTCCATCCTGTTTATCCGTGAACCGCTCCGAGCAAAATGACCGAAAGGAAATAGATCACCGGCGCGGTAAATAACACACTGTCGAACCGATCCATGATCCCGCCGTGTCCCGGAATTATCTTTCCGTAATCTTTAATATCGTGATTTCGTTTGATTGCAGACGCTGAAAGATCTCCTACCTGGGAAATGACTGCACCGGCAGCACTGATCAGCGCGACCACCCAGATCATCGCATCGCTTCCGGTCTCCGGAATAAGAAACAGCCATGCGAATAATGCTCCCACCAGGGCAGAACCGACTATGCCTCCAATTGCACCCTCTATCGATTTCTTCGGGCTGAGCACAGGTGCCAGCTTATGTTTTCCAATTGCCATACCGGTCAAATAGGCACAGGTATCACAGATCCAGGAGCTGATAAAAATGAGCCACACCAGATATTTTCCCCAGCTCAGTTCCCGGGTCAGATAGATAAATGGAAACAGCACCCCCGGGTAAAATGCACAGAAAAAAGCAGTCATCACCTGGTCTGCATGGTATTTGGGAAAATGGAACACATAGACGAACATCACTGCCAGAAACATCAGGACAATTGCCCCGATTCCCCAGAGAAAGTTTTTGGAAAGCATCATCGCTGCGCCATACAGCACGATTCCGCAGCCTCCCATGATTTCCAGCAGCGTAAATTTGCCATCTTTTTCCACATGGCACGCCTTAATCAGCTCGTAGTAAGCCGTCAGGGAAAGCAGCAGACACACCGCTCCCAGAACAGGACCTCCACTGATCAGAAAAATCAGCGCCAGCACAACCAGCACAACGCTGCTGCCCAATCTCGTCCAGAACATCATTACTCCTCCTTCACCAGCCCATATCTTCTGTCTCTATGATTATATGCCTCAATCGCCTTTTCCAGCTCTGCCTTTGAAAAATCGGGCCACGCCACCGGTGTAAAATAAAACTCTGTGTAGGCCAGCTGCCACAACAGGAAATTGGAAATCCGAAGCTCGTTGCAGGTGCGGATCAAAAGGTCGGGCTCCGGGATCCCTGCCGTATCCAGCGCAGCACTGATCTTTTCCTCGGTGATTTCCTCCGGTTGCAGAGTTCCTGCCTGTACCTGCTCTGCCAGATTCGTCACAGCGCGGCGGATTTCATCCCTGCCGCCGTAATTGATCGCAATCTGAAAATGCAGACCGGTGTTGTCCTTTGTCGCTTCCTCCAGCTCCGCAATCCGTTTGCGGATATCATCATCGAGCCCGGTCTTATCCCCGATCACGCGCACGCACATATTGTTCTGTGTTGCACGCTTTAAGCAGTTTTTCATGTAATTGCGCAGAAGCGTCATCAGCGCGGATACCTCATCCTTGGGGCGATTCCAGTTTTCAGTGGAAAACGCATATACCGTCAGATAATGGATGCCCAAATTCCATGCATCCTCGCAGATCTGTTCTACGGTCTTTGCCCCCTGCACATGTCCGTAGTTGCGCGGCATGCCCTTTGCCTTTGCCCATCTGCCGTTTCCATCCAGAATAATCGCCACATGATTCGGAATATTCATTTTTTCTTTTCTCCTATCTGAGAGAAGGGGACAAGCCCAGCCTGCCCCCTTCTCCCTCACTATTTATGACAATATAATGCTTTCAGCCTGTACATTCCATTATTCATCCTGGCAGAATGTACTTTTGTATCCGTTTTAAACGGTCATAATCTCTTTGGATTTTGCTTCTACCAGCTTGTCGATATCCTTGCCGAACTTGTCAGTCAGCTTCTGCAGCTGATCTTCCAGCTCCTTGATTTCATCCTCAGAAACGTCTTCCTTGCCCAGCTTCTTTAAAAAATCATTGCCATCACGGCGGACATTGCGGACTGCAACCTTTGCGTCCTCACCCTTTTTCTTAACGTCCTTTACCAGTGCTTTACGACGTTCCTCTGTTACCTCCGGGAATACAAGACGGATCACATTACCATCGTTGGATGGAGTAATGCCGATATCGGACGCCATAATCGCTTTTTCGATGGCTTTGATCAGGGATTTTTCCCAGGGTGCAATCTGGATCATGCGGGGTTCGGGAACAGTCACATTGCCCACCTGCTGCAGTGGCGTGGGAGAACCGTAATAATCCACACGGATTTTGTCCAGTACATGCGGGTTGGCACGTCCTGCACGGATTGTCATGAAATCTGCCTCCAGATATTCACAGGTCTTTTCCATTTTTGTTTCAAACTGCTGTAATCTCTCGTCCATCTTGTTCTCCTATCCTCCTTATACCGTTACCTTGGTGCCGGTAAAATCGCCCTTTACCGTGTTGACAATGCTGTCTTTTTCATTTAAACCAAATACCCACATCGGCATCTTATTATCTCTCGCAAGAATTGATGCAGTCATATCCACTACCTGCAGATTTTTCTCGATTACCTCATGAATGGATACTTCGTCATACTTCTTCGCCGCCGGATTCTTCGCCGGATCGTCGTCATATACGCCATCAATCGCCTTAGCAAGCAGAATAACGTCCGCCTCTACCTCAATTGCGCGCAGCACAACGCCGGTATCTGTGGAAAAATACGGATGTCCCGTACCACCTGCAAAAAATACGACCATTCCTTTTTCGAAATATTTGTTCGCGCGATCTTTGGAAAATAGCTTCGTAAAGGAACCGCACTCAAACGGTGTCAAAATGTTGGTCATCATGCCGACCGAACGGAAAATCTCAGAAACGTAGATGCAGTTCATCACTGTCGCTAGCATACCGATCTGATCCGCTTTGGTGCGGTCAATATGTTCGCTGGTACGTCCTCTCCAGAAGTTTCCTCCGCCGATCACGATGCCGACCTGAATTCCGTCATCCACCAGCTGTTTTACCTGAAGCGCTACCGCCCTGACAGTATCCTCGTCAAAGCCATGCTTCTTTTCTCCTGCAAGCGCTTCACCGCTTAATTTTAATAATATTCTCTGCATCTTTTCACCTTCCGTAAAACCGTAATATTGGCTTTGCATCGCTTAAAAAGCCTTCTGCAGACAGTATATCATAGAATACGAAGAACGAAAAGTGAAAAATCTCTAAAACTATAGCTACAGTTTGCTCGCAGCTTCTGACAGGCAATCCATACAACGGCGTATATGCTCTGCGGATATTCTATTGTTATGAATAAAATGCTTTTCTTTTTTGAATTCATATGCTATAATGTATGTCATGCAGATGTAGTTCATCGGTAGAACATCAGCTTCCCAAGCTGAGGAGGCGGGTTCGATTCCCGTCATCTGCTTTTTGTATGCCCAAAATCCTGTAAATACAAGACTTGATAGCCGTAAAAAACTACAAGTCTTCCGGTTGGGTAAAAAACGGTGCGACCGTGAAGGTCACACCGTTTTTTTTGCGTCCAATTGCAGGATTCTGCGATCATGGGTTCTTCCCAGCGTTTCGGAGCAGGCGCGTCGGCCTATTGCCTACACAGTCCACTTTTGGGGACTTGGCGGTGGATTTCAAGGATACGGCGGTCAGCTAAGATCTTAAAGCCGGCATTCACGAAGTAAGTTATCGCCCTGTATGTTAAATAGACCACGTCTTAAAAGGTGTGTGCGTTCTTCATGTACTCTAAATAAAGACTGAACAGCACAGCACAGACGGGAACGCTGAACAGCATCCCTAAGATGCCAAATGCTTCGCCGCCGATCGTAACAGCCATCAGCACAAGCAATCCAGGAAGTCCGACAGACTTGCCGACTACCTTTGGGTAAATCAGATTTCCCTCAACCTGCTGTAAAATGAGTAAAAAGAGGATGAACCACAGCGCCTTGCCGGGTTCTGCCAGCAGAATCAAAAACGCACCAAGACCGCCGCCGATCCATGCGCCAAAAATCGGCACCAGCGCAGTGACAGCCACAAACGCGGAGACCGCACCGGCATACGGAATCCCAAGGATCAGCATTCCAAAGAAGCACAGAACGCCGATGATAACCGCTTCCGTAAGCTGTCCGCTGACAAAATTTGTGAAGGTCTGGTTTGTCAGAGTAGCAATGCTCAGAAGCCGCTGCGCCTTCTTTTGCGGAAAGACTGTCACAATGAGTTTTTTCAAATGTGCCGCAATGACTTCCTTCTTTGCAAGCAGATACAGTGCAAAGACAAGACCCAAAAGGACATCCACCAAAACCGACAGGACAGAGGTTGCCGCACCCCATGTCACGGTGAGGATGCCGCTTTCCTCGTCGCTGATCAAGGTGGTGACCTTCTCAATCAACAGATCAGAATTTATGGCATATTCGGGCAGGATAATGTTATATTTTGCAGCAAACTGGACAACCCCTGCCCACCACCGCCCGATTTCCTCCACATAGACCGGAATGTTTTGGATAAACTCATCGCCGGATTCCCGCAGACTGGGGATCATCATAAACACTACGGCAAACAAAATTCCAAGAACGAGCACGGTGCTTATTGTCAGGCACACAGGGCGGGTCAGTTTTGCAGGAACCTTGCGGCAAGCCTTGTTCCAGCAGCATTCCAACGGTCGAAGGATTACGTTGATCAAAAATGCAATTGCTCCGCCGATCAGAAAAGGAGTAAACAGCGCAAGCACCTTGCCGAAAAAACGCAAAACAGCGTCAAGGTTTACCAGCGCCCATGCAAATACAATCAGCAACACCAACGCACGGGTGATATAACGAATGATCGTCTCGTCCGGCCAGTTACTTCCCTGCGGTGTAGGATTCCCGTTTCTGTTACCGACTGTGTTTTTCGTTTTTTTCTCCATGTTTTTCCTTTCCATGATAGTTTATTGTTCGCAGTCCAAACACAGGTCGCATTGCCTGACTGTAAGGAAGGATACCCTGTACGCACTCAGTTCGGAGACCGTGATCTCCAAATTCTGCACAACAAAGGAATCGCCCTTGGTGGGGACTCTATTCAGCTGCTCCATGACCCAGCCGCCGACAGAAACACTGTCCGATTCCAGCTTGATGTCAAAGAATTCCGTAAAATCCTCCAGGCTGACGGAGCAGTCCACGCGATAGGTATTCTCGTCCAGCTTTTCAAAATCTTCTTCCACCTCGTCGTGTTCGTCCCAAATTTCACCAACCAGTTCTTCCAGAATATCCTCCATCGTAACAATACCAAGCGTTCCGCCGAAATCATCTACGACCACGGCGATATGGGACTTCTGATGCTGGAGCATTTTCAAAATATCCCGGATTTTTGTGTACTGATAGACAAACAACGGTTTCGTCATGATCTCCGCAATGGGCTGATCCGTCATCTTGCCGTTGATATAGAAATCCTTCTGATGAAGAACGCCGACGATCTGATCAATGGTATCCCGGTAGACCAGCAGACGGGAAAAGCGGGACTGGGTAAAGGCTCTGGAAATTTCCTCATGACTCTTGTCGATGTCCACGGCTTCCAGGTCAATTCGATGGGTCAAAATTTCTGCCGCCGTCAGGTCACGGAATTCAAGGGCATTGCGCAGCAGCTCGCCTTCGTTTTCGTCAATTCCGCCGTCCTGCTCCACGTCCTCCATAAAAAGGAGCAGTTCCTCGTGGGACATTTTTGCATCGTCATCCGTCTTGAAGAAGCGGGAAACCAGCTTCTTCCACTGGGAAAAGAGGAAATTCAGCGGCGTCAGAATCAAAATCCAAAGGCGGATAAACGGAGCACTGAACAAAGCGAAACGTTCCGGGGTATCCTTTGCAACACTTTTAGGGGTGATCTCACCAAAAATCAAAACAACAATCGTTACGACGACCGTAGAAATTGTCGCGCCAATATCGCCGTAAAGCCCTACGAACAAAAGTGTGCCGATGGATGCCACCATGATATTCACGATATTGTTGCCGATCAGGATGGTGGAGATCAGCTTGTCATAGTTTTCAGACAGCTTGAGCGCCAGCGCTGCCCGCTTGTTTCCATTGTCCGCCAACACCTTGAGGCGGGTCTTATTCAGGGACGAGAACGCCGTTTCTGTGGCGCTGAAATAGGCGGACATGGCAATGCAGACCACCATTGCGAAAATACTTCCAAAATAATTCATTTCAAACTCCTTTATGTTCTGTTCCTACGATTATTTCATACAAAAAAGACACGTCTATACCCGATATCGCAGCAAAGGGCGTAGATATGTCACATACGAACAGACCATATAAGAGCGGCTGCCGTTATCGTCGCTACTGTCGTTTTCCACGGATTTCTTCCTCCTTTTTATTTAGTGTTTCCATCATAGCATTTTCGTGGTGTAGATTCAGTAAAGAAACAGATGCGGTACAATATCCTCCTGCGAGAAATCTTGAAGCGCTTCCGCTTATGCGGTATAATAATGCCGCAGTATCGTTCAGGAGAAACAGGATGAAGAACCGTCAACGACAAAAGGATATTCTATTTTCAATCCTAATTTTTTGCAGCGCCTTTGCTGTCAATTTGCTTATTCAGAAGCTCTTTACCACGCAGACACTGGTACCCATGATTTTTGTGTTCAGCGTGTTTTTAATCTCGCTGAAAACCCACGGGTATTGCTATGGCATCATTTCGGCCATCGTCAGCGTGTTTGCGGTGAATTTTGCTTTCACCTATCCATACTACGCTTTTGACTTTTTTGTAGAAGAAAGCATCTTATCCGCTGTCATCATGCTGGTCGTCGCCATTTCCACCAGCACGCTTAACATTCGTATCCGCGATCAGGAGAAACTGCGCTCAGAAAATGAAAAAGAGAGAATGCGGGGCAATCTGCTACGGGCGATCTCCCATGACCTGCGCACGCCCCTTACCTCCATATACGGGTCATCCTCCACACTGATTTCTAAGTATGATGCGCTGCCGAAGGAACAGCAGCTCAAGTTGCTGGGAGAAATTCAGGAAGACAGCGAATGGCTCATCCGCATGGTTGAGAATCTCCTGTCTGTCACAAGGATCGACGGCGCGAAGGTGGAGGTCGTGAAAACTCCCACCGTTCTTGATGAGCTGATCGACTCCGTTTTGATGAAGTTTTCTAAAAAGCATCCGAGTCAGAAGGTCATCACACAGATACCGGACGAGTTTGTGGACATTCCCATGGATTCTCTCCTTATTGAACAGGTGCTGCTGAATCTTCTGGAAAACGCTGTATTCCACGCAAAAGGCATGACAAAACTGATGCTTTCCGTTTCTCTCGCAGGAGACAAGGCGGTATTTGAGGTTGCTGACAACGGTTGCGGCATCCCGGAGGATGCACTTCAAAAGATTTTTACCGGGAGCTACGAAAAAATCGCTGCGCCGGTGGACGGGACACGCAGCAATATGGGGATCGGACTGTCTGTGTGCGCCGCCATCGTCAAGGCACACGGCAGTGACATTACCGCAAAAAACAAAAGTGGCGGCGGTGCGGTATTTAGCTTTGCTCTGGAAAGAGAGGGTGAGGACGATGGGCAATAACAAATTTAAGATCCTGATCGTAGAGGATGAAGCCAACATCCGAAGCTTCATTAAAGCAAATCTGGAAACCAGCGACTATCAGGTTCTCTGCGCGGAGACCTGTGCGCTCGGCATGATGATGTACGCTTCCCATCATCCGGACCTCATCATTCTGGATCTCGGCCTGCCGGATCGGGATGGCATAAGTTTGATTCAAGAGGTGCGAAAGACGGACACTGTGCCCATCATTGTGCTCTCCGCCCGTTCCAGCGAAAGGGACAAAGTGGAGGCGCTGGATCTTGGGGCAAATGATTATATCACCAAGCCCTTTGGCACGGAGGAATTGTTGGCTCGGATCCGGGCCGTTCTCCGCAGCCATCGATACAGCGAAGAGAATGAAAGTACTCCCGGCGGGAAATTTCGCTTTCAGGACTTGCTGATCGATTACGATACACGACGGGTTTTTGTAGGTAAAGAAGAGATCGACCTAACCCAGACGGAATACAACATCATGGCGTTCCTCTCCATTCACGCTGGAAAGGTGCTGACGTATACTGCGATCATCCATACTGTCTGGGGGTATTCTGACTACGGCAGCGTCAAGAAGCTGCAAGTCAACATGAAGAACATCCGCAAGAAAATGGGCGTGACGCCCGGCGAAAAGCGCTATATCATCAATGAGCTTGGCGTCGGATACCGTATGCTGGCAGAGGATGAAATTGCTGCGGATTCCTTTCTTTGATGAACATAAGTTGATTCTGCACAATTCCGGATCTGCAAAAGGCGTTTGGCGACGATCTTCTGGCATACTATGTTCACTATGTAAATTTCGGCATCAAAGAAAACCGAAAATATACGACCATTGACGCAACGACAAAAGCCGGCTTTACAGTCAGCGGAATGAACGGACAGATCCTTGCATCCCCCAGACTGATCGTCCCTTCCAGTGCGGACAACAGCTCTGTTTCGAACATCCCGTCCTCTTTGACCTTACCATCTTCTGCCGCTCCAACCCCAGTGCCGACACCTGCACCAACACCGGAGCCGACAACACCAGAACCGGAGGTCCCCTGCAATCATGAATTCGACGGTAGGAAACAGATCACCGGAACAACTATGCACGGTCCAGTATGTGTCCTCTGTGGATATATCAACGAAGAACAGGCAGAAAGCTGTACCGCTGATCATTATACCGCTGATGATTCTTCCCATAAAGAAATCTGTGGTGCATGCGGCGGCGTTATAAAAGAAGAATCCCATCTGTATACCTATACAACCGAGACTGCCGAAGACGGCGTGCGGATTCACAAGGGAACCTGTTCCGTGTGTGGACATACAATGGATGGCGCATGTGTATTTGATCCGGACGGTATCTGTGAGATCTGTGGTCAACCATGTACACATGAATACACCGTCGGGCAAAGTCTTGATGAATCCTATCATCAGCTGGTCTGTAAATTCTGCGGTCATACTGAAAAAGAAGAGCACCAAATTGGCGAATCTGCAGACAGTCAAAAATATTGCACCGCTTGCGGTTATTCCTTGAACGAATAAGTCTCAACGCCAACATCCAGAAAAGTCTTCCGTTTTTGCGGAGGACTTTTTTTGCAGCAAAAAACAAAACACCGCTTCCCCGTTTCAGAGGAGGCGGTGTTCCAAAGGAAACCACACGAATCAATTTAATTTGTTATTCGATCTAAAACTTAGCCTGTCGGCCATGCATCAAAGCTTGGGAGCTTTTTCAGACTGTAATGTTTCCTGTCTTGTTCCAACAGCCGCCGTGAATACAACTTCAACAACACCGCTGATAGAAGGAAGTGCAAAAGAAACTACATCGCCCTTAATAACAACAGGAAGCGCTACAAAGGTTCCGTCTGCTCTCTTGTACATTGCTCTGATGGTCTCATTTTCAGCAAGCTGGTATCCGCCCAGGATTTCTTTCAGGCTCTTTGCAATAGAGATAGAACCCTTGCTTGCTACCAGTTCACCCTTTGAATTCGTCAGATAAACATTTCTGCTGCACAGGTATTTTACCTTGCCTTCCCGATTCAGCAGGGAAATGTTTTTCTCACCACTCTTGTTGATGATTTTGACCTTTTTTGCAGTCAAAGCCTTTGTCAGTTCGCTGGCAGATGTTGTCGTTTCTGCTACAGTTGTAGGAGCTACAACCAGCTGAACGGAAGCCGCATCCAATGCCTGGTTTCCTTTTGCAGTTGCGAATGTTGTTCCAACTGCTACTGCACTAGTCGCGCTGGCTACACCGCTGACAGTCGACTCAGCGGTTCCAGCTGTTGCTGTTGCAACAGACTGATCAACGGTTACCTGACTAACAGGCGTATTACCTGTATTCAGAGACGGGCTGGGAGCTGCAAATGCTGTCATGCTCATAGAGCATGCGAGTACAAGTGAAAGAACAATTGCCATTTTCTTTTTCATGTCAATCATCCCCCTTTCGTAAAATTGTGTGGCTTCTGTTTTTATATTAACAGGCGGTATCCCGTCTGCCAATACCGTTTTATCCGGCGTGCAGGTCAATCCGCCGCCTCTTCATAAAATACGTCCAGCACCAGTTCATACAGTGCTGTTTCATCGGGATAAAATTCTTCGAATTTTTCTCCCATTTTGACCGTTCCCGTCATGGAATAAAAATCGTCGTCCCCAAAGCTGTAGGACAGCGCCTGACCTGCCAGGTAAACTGCTTCATCCGCAGTCACATCCGTTACCATGTACGGTGTAATCTGTGTATACAATTGCAAAGGAAGCGTCATATCCTGCTTCATCGCTTTTTTTGCCTGAAGGATAAATTTCTTCAAATACTGCTTTTGACGCTCCAGGCGTGCTTCTGCACTCTGTTCCTGCGCCGTATCGCGATAATGAATAAACTGGTACGCCGCATCGCCCTCTAAATGCACCTCGGCTCCGGTTGTCCAGCCCTTTTCCAGTCCGTTTGCAGATTCCGGAATCACGACGTCCACACCGCCGACCGCATCGTTTAACTTCGATACAACCGACATGTTCAGTGCGCAATAACCGTGGATCGGAAGACCATAGAACAGATTGGAAACTGCATCCAGGCTGTTTTCGCAGCTTTCTTCCAGACCGTCCCCGTAAGCGTGGGAAAGTGCAATCTGTGCAGTCTGTCTTCCGGAATATCTCCCGTTCTTATCATACACATTCATAGAAGCCATGGTATCGCGGTTGATTCCGATCACGCTGATCTTTTTCTCTCCCGGGTCGAGTACAGCCAGAAACAGTGCATCCGCCTGGCCGCCCTTAAAGAGATTGGAAGAAGCCTTTACTTCTCCATTTTTATCAATTCCTAAAAACAAAAAGGTCAGAATATCCTTTTTGTAGGTATAAACCTTTCCATGATACCGGATGCTTCCCGCCTCCAGCATCATCTCGCTTTCCGCTTCCGATTCAGCCTGCTGCATCAGCTCCGGTATCGCTTCCTGTTTTTGAGAAAGCCTGCTCTGACCGCTGTAGTTCATCCACAGCCACCCTGCCGATACAGTAATTCCAAGTAACAGAAGCACAAGTAACAAAATCAAGAAAAAAAGACCAACTTTTGAAATTGCGGAACGCTTTTTCGTCCTTTTTTTCCTGCGTTTTCTCTTTTTCTGCTCCATTACTGTCCCTCAACCAAAACTGCCTGCACCAGATACCTCTGATCCGGCTCGCCGCTCACACCGGTTTCCAGCGTAATCAGCTTGTCATCCTCCGTCACATCCATCGTATCATCGATAAAAGCATCGATCTGACGGATGGAAAAGACTTCTTCCAGATAATTGCGGAAAATAATCGGATCTGAAAAATCATATGCGGCAATCAGATGCCTGTCGTCATACGGATATGCTGCAAAAATGCGGTAGACAAGCATCTTCTCCGGCAGATAAATCCGCACTTCCCGATTTTCATCAAAAAAAGTACGATCCTGATACTCATGAAGCTTTTCAAAACGATCCAAGGTGTTATGTCCGTAAATTACGGTATTGCCATCAGAAAAATCTATATCGTTGGCTGTCTCTGTATAAATTGCCCCATCTTCCGCCTCTTCCTTTGCAGCGTTATGGGTTAGATAATATTCATCGTCTATGCTGCTCTGCAGAATTGGCTGGCTGATGCCCGTTCCAGGAATTTCCAGCCACGCATATGCATCTGCATTCAACGCACAGAGTTCGTTCAATTTCAAAGGAATTTCTGCATCCGACTGCAGAACCGCTTCCACCTGTGCCGCGTCCACTGCTGCCTCTGCTTCTTCGATAGAAGTTTCCTCTGCAGAGCTGCTCTGCGTTATTGTCTCAGCGCCTGTCGTATCCGCCGTCTCCGGATTCGAAGAGCTGCATCCGGACAGCGTTACTCCAAAAACACAGATGCCTGTCAGAATTCCTCTCAACAGCCCGTTACAGGCTGCCGGTTTTCTTTTTTTCAAATTCTCCTCACATTCTGCCGCAATACGCAGCCAAATACCCAGGCAACAATAGAATGCACGCTCTGCGAGCATTCTATTGTCATAAATAAAATGTACACTTTGGGAACACTCTATTGTTATGAATCATTAAAACTGTCTTTTATCTGGCGCCCTTTTGTGTAAAGACCTCCAGGAAAGTTTTCAATAAAATCTTAATATCCAGCCAGAAAGACCAGTTATCGATATACTCCACATCCAGCTTTACAATTTCTTCGAAATCCGTTATGTCGCTGCGCCCGCTCACCTGCCACATTCCGGTCAGACCGGGGCGAAAGCTCAAGCGTTTCTTATGATACGGGCTATACTGCGCAAACTCATCCAACGTCGGCGGACGGGTTCCCACAAGGCTCATATCGCCCTTTAAAATATTGATAAACTGCGGAAATTCATCCAGGCTCGTCTTTCGTAAGAAAGCCCCCACCTTTGTAATCCGCGGATCGTTTTCCATCTTAAACATCAGGCCGTTCATTTCATTCTGCGCCATCAGTTCTTTTTTGCGCTCTTCCGCATCCGCATACATGGAACGGAATTTGTACATTTTAAAAATTCTGCCGTTACGTCCAACCCGTTTCTGTGCAAAGAAAATCGGTCCGGGAGACTCCAGCTTGATCATCGGCCCGACGACCACCGTCAATATTCCTAAAAATACACAGCCGACCAGCGCTCCGACCAGATCCAGCAGCCGCTTCATCGCCAGCTGCCCAACCGGTACGAAACGATTCGCATAGGTAATCGTATAAAACCGTCCAAACTGCGTCAGGGCTTTCTGGCTCGCACCGGACAGCTCCGGAACAGGAATCCGGTAATGAATCGTCAGTCCCATTTCTGCCAGCGTTTCCAAAACACGCTTCATCTCTTTGCTCTGGGTATCCGCAACTGCAACGATCACTTCATCCAGGGACGCGCTTTTACAGTAATCGATCAGATCATCTGCCCCAGCTACGACCGACATTCCGCCGACCTCGCCATTTTCCGGTTTCTCGCCCAGAAATGCCAGTCCGCAGAACTCATAGCTGTAATCCTTAAAATTTTTCATATCCATGACGAGCGGCACTGCGAACACATCGTCCGCAACCAACAGCGTCTTCCTGCTCTCCCGAAAAATCCGATACAAAGACGGCAGACATTTTTTCCAGAGCTGGTGCACAATCAGCATCAGGATACAGTCAATCAGAAGAAAATAGAAGAACACCAGACGCGAGTAAGCATCCAGCAGTCCCATAAAATACAGTACAACCGCCGCGCCCGCAAAACTGATTGCATTATTGCGAATCACACACATGCATTCATGCAGCGGTCCCCGCAGCATCATGTTCCGGTACAGGCTGCCAAACAGGTTCATTGCCAGAAAAACGACAAGCACTGCTCCGAGCAAAAGGCCGAAATCCATCCGGGCATCATCGCTCTCAAACAGCCGACCATTTCGAATATAGTTTGCCAGAATCAGGCTCACGACAATCGTCAGACAGTCCAGCAGCAAAATCATCAGATTCTGCAGATTCGATCTTCTCTGATACATTTTTACAGTCCTTCCATTTGATTGTAAAAGCTAGTTATATATTTTACACGGTTTTAAACTGCAATGCAATTCCGTGAAAACGTACTTTTCCGGCAGCAATAAACTTCAGAAAACCAGGTTCCTCCGGGTTGGAATTTATAAACAAGGGATCCTTCATACGCTCTTTTCCTGCGGTTTCTGGTAGGCAGCAATTTCCCAGCGAAACGGAATTTTCTATTTTCTTTACAGCTTGCTCACAATCCGATTGCGGATTTTGCGGGTCATGGAAAACGTGCCTGCGTCCACCTTCTGCATCCCCATCAGGATGGTCGTCTTTTCATTCGGCAGGTTTGCAAAGTAAACACCCAGCCAGCCGTCCCAGCCATATTCATCCTGCATTGCAAGATAGCCGCACTGCGCCGGATTTTTGCAGACGCGCATCAGGTTGCCGTAGCTGTAGCCGTCCAGTCCGACCCATTCAGAAAATACCTTCTGAGAAACCGGCATCAGCTCCGGACTGGTAAAATACTTCGTCGTCTTTTCGCTCAGCACCCGCACGCCGTTTAAGCTTCCGCCCTGCATCAGCATCTGTGCAAATTTCATATAATCATCCAGCGTCGAAGCAAGTCCCGCACCGCCCGACTCAAAGGCAGGGGACTTTTCCATCCGGTTTGCAACGACCAGATGATCCTGCGTATAGCGCTTCAGTACGTTTTGACCATTTTGGTCAATTTCAGTCTGGTAGACTGCCGCCAGACGGTCCTGCTTTTCCTCCGGTACCCAAAACGCCGTATCCTTCATTCCAAGCGGCTCGAAAATTTCTTCTTGCAAAAATTCCCCGAACCGTTTGCCGGACGCAGCTTCAATAACCGCACCGAGCACATCTGCAGAGGAACCGTACTGCCAGCCCTGCCCGGGCGCATAAAGCAGCGGGCACTTTGCCAGTGCATCCGCCACATTTCTTGTCGTCATCGCCTCTGGCGTATGCATCCGTTCCTTTCCCTCTTCGAAAACGTGCTCATACATCCGCCCCGGCTCCGTCGTCGTATCGCCATAAATCAGCCCCGACGTCATCCGTAAAAGATCGACAACCAGCATCTCCCGTTCTCCGGGCAAAAGCGCTTCGCATCTGCCGTTGCGCCAGATTTTTTGTTCGCGGAATGCAGGCAGGTATTCTGCAACCGGCTGATACAGATCCAGCTTGCCGCGCTCCATCAAAATCATCGCAGCCGCTCCGGTAACCGGTTTCGTCTGGGAATATAACCGAAAAATCGTATCGCGCTTCATCACACGTCCATTTTCGATATCCGCCATGCCTTCCTGGCAGTCGCAGATTTCTTTTCCATCCTGCACCGCCAGCACTGTCACACCCGCTACACTGTTGTCGCCGATGTATTCTTTCATAATCTCCCTTACTTCTTCTGCAAGTCCCTTCATCCCCGTCTTCTCCCTTCTGAAGTATACAACTTTTCGTGCGATACACCACTTTTCAGGCTATTTCCACCTGCTTTGTTTTCTTTTTATCCGGAAGCTGTACGCAGATCACCGCAGTAAACACGAGCGCGCAGCCCAAAAGCTCCCGCGCCGAAAGCTTCTGTCCCAAAATCACCCAGCCTGCCAGCACGGAAAAAACAGATTCCATGCTCAAAAGCAGGGATGCCGCTGTCGGCTCCACTTTTTTCTGTCCGACAACCTGAAGCGTATACCCAACGCCGCTGGACAGAACGCCCGCGTATAAAACCGGCACGATTCCGGCAAACAATGCATCCCAGGACGGATGCTCCGTCAAAAACGCAAGTACCAGACAGATGACGCCGCTTGTCAGAAACTGCAGACACGAAAGCTTTACGCCATCCACCTGCTCAGCGAAATGATCCACCACCAGAATATGAATGGAAAATACAAACGCGCAGCCGATCACCAACCCATCCCCCAGTCCGATCCGAACGCTTCCGGAAATACATAGAAGATACATTCCGATTAACGCAACCACAACGCTGCACCATACCTTCACACCTGGAATGCGGCGCACAAAAATCCCGAACAGCGGCACGATAACGATATAGAGCGTCGTCAGGAATCCTGCTTTTCCCACTGACGTATACCGGATACCAAACTGCTGCAGAAGGCTTGCCGCACACAGCGCGATACCGCAGCATACGCCGCCAGGCAAAAGCGCGCCGAATTTCTTTTTTTTCGCAGGAGCTCCTGTTGCGCCTTTTTTTTCTTCCATCCGTTCTTTTGTCCAGATCACCGGCAGGAGCACAATGCCGCCAATTAAAAACCGAGATGCATTAAACGTACACGGCCCCATGTAATCCATTCCAACACTCTGCGCCACAAAGGCAATGCCCCAGATAAATGCGGCAAGAAGCAGCAAAAAGCCGCTCCGCACAGATTCAAACTGCTGTTTCAATTGTCTTGTCCCCTGTTGTCACTTCGGCAGTCTTGCCACAATCTCTGCAACAATCTCCCGAATACTTTTGTTTTCACAGTCCACTGTAATGTCCGCATAACGCTCGTATAGCGGGACACGTTCATCGTAAAGCTGCTGCAGCGTCTGTCCCTCCCGCAGCGTAATGCCGCGTTTGCGCAGATCGCCCAGACGCGCTGCGATCGATTCGCACGACAGCTTCAGATAGATTACAACACCGATTTTTTTCAGATGCTGCATGGCTTCCCGCCCATAAATCACGCTGCCGCCGGTCGCAATGACAGAATGCTTGACTGCCAGATCCGCATTGATCCGATTTTCCACCTGCCGGAAACCGTCGTCACCCTGCTGTTCGATGATCTCATGCAGTAAAAGTCCGGTTTGCTCCTGAATGACCAGATCGGAATCCACGAAATGATATCCCTGCTGCTTTGCAAGCACGACACCGACCGTGCTTTTTCCTGCGCCGGGCATGCCAATCAGTATCAGATTTTTCATAGGATTATTCCCCTAAATAAGCAATTACTTCTACTTCACATAAGACATCCTTGGGAAGCTTTTTCACTGCAACACAGCTTCTTGCGGGCTTTCCGGTAAAATATTTTTCGTATACTGCGTTAAATGCAGCGAAATCGCCCATATCATCCAAAAAGCAGGTTGTCTTTACCACATGGGTATAGTCGGTTCCGGCCTCAGCCAAAATTGCGCCGATATTTTTCATGACCTGCTCTGTCTGCGCCTCGATGCCTTCCGCTTCGATCGCTCCGTTTGCCGGGTTGATCGGAATCTGTCCGGATGCAAATAAGAAATCTCCTGCAACGATCGCCTGAGAATAAGGGCCGATTGCAGCCGGTGCTTTCACAGTTGAAATTACTTTAAACATGTCTTTTTCCTCCTCTGGGTACGTCCCGCTTCGGGGCTTTCGTTTTTTAGTATAGCACGCTTTTTCCTGTACTGTCACTCCGAAAATGCCACAGTCACATAAAATCCCCTTGGATTTTCTACAACGCTCGTCACATCGCCCTCCCGCGCGAGCAAACGCTCCCGAAACGGATAATTGCCTGACATCGCAAGGGACGGATCGATCGTATAATAATAATTGCTCGGAAGTACGCCCTCCGTCACGGTCACATGGTCGCCCTCTTTTAACAGACCCGGGCGCTCCATTTTAAACTCCATCATTCTGACACCCATACTTCGCCTTCTTTCTGTGCAAGCCTGCTTTCGAAACGCAGTGGCTGCACGCTTTTTCCCCGCACAAGCCTCATGTCATAAGCTGTCAGCCGCCAACCCTACATGCCTTTCCTTTCAGACGCTGTTTCTGCATCGTCCGAGGTACTTACCGCATACGCTGCATACCGCCCGGCGTCGCTTTCTTTACACGACACGGAAATCAGCACGCCGTCTGCCTCATAGGAAATGCTGCGCACAAGCGCCTGCTCCTGCAGCCTCGAAACCGCCGCACCATCCGTATACGGAATCAAAAACGTGCATTCCCGGTAATCGCCAAACAGCTTCTTCTGAATCAGCTCCAGCAATTCGGCAAGCCCAATTCCCTGCTTCGCAGACAGATAAATCCGATCGCCTAAAACTTTGGGAAGCTCGCTTTCTTCCATCACGAGATCGGCTTTATTCATCACATACAGACAGGGAATCTGTCCCGCCTGCAGCTCTTTTAACGTCTCCCGCGTCACCTCCATCTGCTCCCGGTGATGCGGATCGGAAAAATCAACCACCTGCAGCAGCAGATCTGCCGTGCACGCTTCTTCCAGCGTGGAGCGGAATGCCTTGACCAGCGTATGCGGCAGCTGGCTGATAAACCCTACCGTATCCGACAGCAGAAAATCCCGGTTGTCTCCGGGGCTGATTCTGCGCACCGTCGTATCCAGCGTGGCGAACAGCATATCCTTTTCCAGAACCTTTTTCTCCGTGTCGCCCATCCAGATGTCCAACATTTTGTTCATCAGCGTCGACTTACCCGCGTTTGTATAGCCTACCAGAGCCACCGACGGCAGTTCGCTTTCTTTCCGGCGCTTGCGCTGTGTCTCCCGGTCCTTTTCCATGACCTTTAATTCCCGGTTCAGCTCGCTGATACGCTTTTCAATCCTTCTGCGGTCGAGCTCCAGCTTCTTTTCACCGGCACCCTTGTTGGAAAGACCACCGCCGGCACCGGCACCGCCGCCCGCTCCGGCGCCGCCGCCCTGTCTGGAAAGCGCATCCCGCATTCCGACCAGACGCGGCAGAAGATACTGCAGATTCGCACTTTCGACCTGCAGACGGGCTTCTTTTGTCCGGGCGCGCCTGTCAAAAATTTCCAGAATCAGGTTCGTCCGATCCCAGACCGGAACCTCCAGCTGATTCTGCAGGTTTCTCTGTTGGGACGGTGTCAGGGAGTTGTCAAAAATCACGCAGTCTGCATCCAGCATGGAAACCAGATTTTTGACCTCTTCCACCTTTCCTGTCCCGATATAAAAGGCATTATTGACCATCGGAAGATTCTGCACAACCTGCGCCGCTGCTTCGATCTCACACGCCTCCGCAAGGTTTTCCAGCTCCTCCATCGAATGGTCAAAATCCAGATTTTCGTTTAGATTAACCCCTACTAATATTGCTTTCTGCATTGATACCTCCTGTTCAGGTTTTTGTTTGGGTGCTTTGTCCACCGTCCAGCTTCCGGATCAGGACGATATAAACCGGAATCAGTAAGGAAAGGGCGGTCAGCCATGCAAATGGAGTTGCAAAGCAGACGGCACGGTAGCCAAACGGAACGGACAACACAGACGCACACAGAATTCTCGCAGCCAGCTCAATCACACAGGCTGCAAACGGTGCCCAGGTATTGCCCACGCTCTGGATCGCGGTGCGGTAAACAAGCAGCGCCCCCAGAAAGAAATAAAACGGCACAACCGTAAACAGATAATCTTTGGAATACTGCATGATTTCCGCCGTCGGGTTTGTGACAAACATCGGGACAACGAAGCTCTGTCCCAGTAAAAGCAGCGCTCCCATCGCAAAATTCATCGCCGTCAGCATTAAAAAGCAATGCCATACGCCTTTTTTGATCCGGTCCATTTTGCCTGCACCATAGTTTTGCGCAACATAGTTGGCGATGCCGATTCCGACCGCGTTATCCACTAAAACGGAGAGCTGATCCACCTTGTTTGCCGCCGTATAGCCTGCAATCGCACTCGTACCGATCCGGTTGACCGCCGCCTGCATCGCAAGCTGACCGATACACATGACGGACATCTGGAATCCCATCGGGAATCCGACTTTTAAATGACGCCATGCCGTCTCTGCAGAAAACCGCCATTCTCTCGCAGAAAGATGCAGGATTGTAAAACGTTTCAGCGCAAACACAATGCACAATGCCGCGGAAATTGCCTGCGCCAGCACGGTCGCCCATGCAGCTCCCGCCACGTCCATGTCGAACGGAACGATAAATACCACGTCCAGCACAACATTTAACAGCGAAGAAAAAATCAGAAAATACAGCGGTGTCCGGGAATCTCCCAACGCGCGCAGAATATTGGAAATCATATTATAAAAGACCGTAGCGCCGTTTCCCAGAAAGATAATAAACAGGTAGGTATACGTCCGGTCGTAAATATCCACCGGCGTGTTTAACATCCGCAGAATCGGATGCACCATGCTACAGCACAGAACCGTCAATACGATTGTAAACAGCGCGCTGATCCATACAGACGCCGATACGGATTCGCGTACCTGCTTTTCATTTCCCGCGCCGAATGCCTGTCCCAGTAAAATTCCACATCCACCGGTCAGTCCCTGAATGAAGCACAGCACAAAATATACGATCGTCGCCGTCGCCCCGACCGCAGCCAGCGCATCCGCCCCCAGCGTCCTTCCGACAATCATACTGTCTGCCAGCGTATAGAACAGCTGGAACAGATTTCCGCCGATTACCGGCAGTGAAAACCCGGCAATCACCTTCCAGGGAGTTCCCTGGGTCAAATCTTTTGTCCTATCCTTTGCCATCTTCTTTTGCTCCTGTTATAAGGTATCAAAAGATACCTTACGGATTTTTTCACCTACGCATCCCGGCATCTAATCAGCCCTTATTGTATAGTAGGTTTTCCGGTTTGTACAGTTCTTTTTTGGTATGAAATTCATAAATGAACCAATACTGTTCTCAGAAACGTTTTCGAAAGGGAGATTAGAAAATTACCATGAATAAAACGACTGAAACTTCTTTCTGTTCCCGCCCTGCAGCACTGTTTGCCTGCGGCAGGCAGAGCATCCGTCTTCCTGTCCCGGTCTATATCCGCTCCAGCGCCTCTGTCGTCGGCAGCCGAGAAAAGCAGGGACCGCTCGGGGAGCTGTTTGACTTTGCAGGAGAAGACGACCTGTTTGGCTGCGATACCTGGGAGGATGCGGAAAGCAGTCTGCAGCGCGACGCCCTGCATCTGGCGCTCCAAAAGGCTGGACTGCATTCTACGGATATCCGATATCTTTTTGCAGGTGACCTGCTCGGACAGAGTATCGCCACAAGCTTTGGGCTGATGCAGTATGAACGCCCGCTTTTCGGGCTCTACGGCGCCTGCTCCACCTGCGGGCTGTCCCTCACCCTCGCAAGCCTCGCCGTTTCCGGCAGCTTTGCGGATTTTGCCGCCTGCGTCACCAGCAGCCATTTCGCCAGCGCAGAAAAGGAATTTCGTTTTCCCCTCGGCTACGGCAACCAGCGGCCGCTTTCCGCCTCCTGGACTGTGACCGGAAGCGGTGCGTTCATCCTCGCAAACGCTCCCTCTGGGCATGATCGCGCGATGATCACAGGCCTTACTCCCGGAAAAATTATCGATTACGGTCTGCGGGATTCCATGAACATGGGCGCCTGCATGGCTCCCGCCGCCGCGGACACCATCCGGCAGCATTTCGAAGATTTCGGCACTTCACCGGACGATTATGACAAAATTGTAACCGGTGATCTCGGAAAAGTCGGACAGCGCGTCCTCTTAGACCTTTTACAGACCTCCGGTATCGACCTTGGGGAACGCCACATGGACTGCGGCATTGAAATTTACGACTGCAAAAAGCAGGACACGCACGCGGGCGGCTCCGGCTGCGGCTGCAGCGCTTCCGTTCTGTCCGCATTTTTGTTAAAGCAGCTTTCCGAAAAAAAGTGGAAGCGGATTCTATTCGTCCCCACCGGCGCGCTGCTTTCCAAAACGAGCTACAACGAGGGGCAGAGCGTCCCAGGCATCGCCCACGCGCTCCTGCTGGAAGCAATCTGAGCGTCGCACGGGTGCGCATCCTAAGCGGAGCGTTTTTATTTCATAGGACGCATTTTCCTATGAAATGAAAAAAAGGCTTCCGCCCGCAGCACAATACTGCAGGCAGGAGCCTTTTTCTTCCTATTTTCCAACGCTGAAACCAGCGTTTTTTACGATGCTTCGTATTCAGGCTTCGAAGTGCCTTGCCTGCTCAGCTGCGGTTCATTTTCTCAAACCTGGGCAACGTCCTTCATAGAGAAGCTCATTCTGCCCATCTTGTCCTTGCCAAGGCAGACAACGGTAACCTGGTCGCCCAGAGTCAGGACATCTTCCACGCGGTCGATGCGCTCTTTTGCGATCTTGGAGATGTGAACCATGCCTTCCTTGCCGGGTGCGAACTCAACGAATGCACCGAACTCCTTGATGCTGACAACCTTGCCCTTGAAGATCTGTCCAGCCTGGAACTCGGTGGTGATGATTTTGATCATCTCGATGGCTTTGTCCATCATTTCCTTATCCGTACCGCATACGGAAACGCTGCCGTCATCTGTGATATCGATCTTTACACCGGTGCGGGCAATGATCTCGTTAATGGTCTTGCCTCTCTGACCAACAACATCACCGATCTTCTCAGGATCGATCTTGATGGAAATGATCTTCGGTGCATATTTACCAACCTCTGCTCTCGGATGTGCGATGCAGGGAGTCATGATCTCGTTGATGATATATTCTCTTGCTTCTTTGGTTCTTGCAATCGCCTCTTCTACAATCGGTCTTGTCAGGCCGTGGATCTTGATATCCATCTGAATTGCGGTGATACCGTCATGGGTACCTGCTACCTTGAAGTCCATATCGCCGAAGAAGTCTTCCAGGCCCTGGATATCGGTCAGGACGATATAATCATCATCGGTATCGCCGGTAACCAGACCACAGGAAATACCAGCAACCTGCTTCTTGATCGGAACACCCGCTGCCATCAGAGACAGTGTAGATGCGCAGACAGAAGCCTGGGAGGTAGAACCGTTGGATTCGAAGGTCTCGGATACGGTACGGATTGCATAAGGGAATTCCTCTTCCGAAGGAATTACCGGGCACAGAGCCTTCTCAGCCAGTGCACCATGACCGATTTCACGACGTCCGGGACCTCTTGAGGGCTTTGTCTCGCCTACAGAGTAGGACGGGAAGTTATAATGATGCATGTAACGCTTCGATACTTCGTTTTCATCCAGGCCATCCAGCTTCTGAACCTCAGACAGAGGAGCCAGCGTACAGATGTTGCAGATCTGAGTCTGTCCACGGGTAAACATTGCGGAACCGTGTACTCTCGGAATGATATCTACTTCTGCAGCCAGAGGACGGATCTGTGTGATTGCACGGCCGTCAGGACGCTTGTGGTCCTTTAAGATCATCTTGCGGACGGTCTTTTTCTGGTACTGATAAACAGCCTCACCTAAAACAGCCAGCCATTCTTCTTTATCCGCAAAAGCCTCTTCCAGACGTGCTGTAATCTGACGGATATTCTCCTCACGAACCTGCTTTACGTCGGTAAAGACTGCCTGTTCCATCTCTTCGGGAGGAACGATCTCTTTCATCGCATCGAACAGCTCCTGCGGAACTGCGCAGCTGGTGTAGGAATGCTTCGGCTTGCCTACTTCTGCAACGATCTTGTTGATGAACTCAATCAGGGTCTGGTTTACGTCATGGGCTTTGTAGATTGCATCGATCATGACAGCTTCCGGAACTTCGTTTGCACCGGCCTCGATCATGATAACCTTTTCGCTTGTGGAAGCGACAGTCAGCTGCAAATCGCCCTTTTTCCACTGTTCCTGAGAAGGGTTGATAATAAACTCCCCGTCGATCATGCCAACCTGTGTCATTGCGCAGGGACCGGCAAACGGAATATCGGAAATGCAGGTTGCAATCGCAGAACCGATCATTGCCACCAGCTCAGGACGACACTCGGGATCTACGGACAGAACCAGGTTATTTAAGGTAACGTCGTTTCTGTAATCCTTCGGAAACAGAGGACGCATCGGGCGGTCGATAACACGGCTGGTCAGAACGGAGTTCTCGCTCGCCTTGCCTTCTCTCTTGTTGAAGCCGCCGGGGATTTTGCCTACTGCATAGAGCTTCTCTTCAAATTCAACGGACAGGGGGAAGAAATCGATTCCCTCTCTGGGCTTCTCACTTGCAGTTGCAGTGGAAAGCACGGTTGTCTCGCCATAGTGCATAAATGCAGCGCCATTTGCCTGTGCCGCTACACGGCCTACGTCTACGCTTAACGTACGTCCGGCCAGTTCCATGGAAAATGTCTTGTACATTCTGTCTCTCCTTTTCTTTTACCTTGTTGTTGGAAATTGTTCCGAAAACGCTTCGGATGATGGAAAAAGCGAAAGACAAAGCTGCCGAAACTACTGAAAAACACACTGGCTTCAATGCGCTTGTCAGTGGTCTCGGAATTGCTCCGGTATCCGCTTTTTACATCGTGTGCAACACCCTGTCTACTTACAACAGCCCCTGCAAAACACCTTTGTGCCACCGGTTCTTTTGCAGCTGCAGCATATCGCACGAAAAACAGGGCAGAAAGCTGTACGGCTTCCGCCCTGTCTCCAAGTCTTACTTTCTGATGCCCAGTCTCTCGATCAGGGAACGATATCTCTCGATGTCATTCTTCTTCAGATAGTCCAGCAGACCACGTCTCTGACCTACCATCTGCAGCAGACCACGTCTGGAATGATGATCCTTCGGGTTGCTCTTTAAGTGCTCGGTCAGCTCCTGGATTCTTGCTGTCAGGACTGCAACCTGAACTTCCGGTGAACCTGTGTCGCCTTCGGTTCTTGCATACTCTTTGATGATTGCTGTTTTCTTCTCTTTGGAAATCATGGGTAAATCCTCCTTTAAATGTTAACCGCCTGGTACTAAGATATGGGTCGGAGTGTCCCAAGCCTGAGCACCGGCTGAATTCATACCTAATGACTATATCATAAAAAAATGGGGCTGTAAATACTATTTTCCGGAATTTATTCAGATTGTGACTGTATCACGCTGCCACAAAACAGCCCCTTTTTACGACAGCACCCGTCTGACGGAGTAAGGTGTCCGATAGGATACGTTTGAAATTTTAATGCCCGTTCTGGGGTTGCTGGCGTGGATAACCTGTCCGCCGCCGATATAGATTGCGACGTGGTTGATTTTGCCATTTTTCGCATAAAATACCAGATCGCCCGGCTGTGCTTCCGAAAGGCTGACCTTCTTGCCGCACTGTGCCTGGCTTCCGGAATGATGCGGCAGGCTCACACCATATTTCTTCATAATGCTCAGGACAAAGCCCGAGCAGTCCGCACCCTTTGTCAGGCTCGTGCCGCCCCAGACGTAAGGGTTTCCAAGAAACTGCTTCGCGTAGTTGACGAGATCGACCCGGATGTCAGAAACACCCTGACCGTATTTCAATTCTGTCAGGCTGACCGCTTTTTCCAGCTTCTTTGCGATATCCACATAATCTGCGGAAACATACGCTGCTTCATCATCCAGCATGATCTTAACCCAATCGTCCTGAATGTCCACAACCTCAAGCTCTTCTCCCTCCGCTACCAGTGTAATGACCGGCGCATCCAGACTTCCCTCTTCCCGCACGCGTAAGCCTCCGGAATTGCAGACCGCCATGTTCGTCGCCTCTTTGTCCGCAAGATTTCTTGCTTCCTCTCCGGTCACCATATAGTCCGCCCTGACATACCCCGTCACTTTACCGGATTTGATCTTATACCAGCCATTTTCTTCGGAAAGCACGTCCGCGCCGCCGTTTTTTGGAAGCTTACCCACCAGCTCCCCGTTTTCAGACGGATCTTTACGGATATTCAGATAGTCATTGACCTTCGCAACGCCAAGATTTTCATAGCCGTAAATCTTTTTGCGCGTCTCCTTGGCATTCTGTGCCGCCTCAAGGCACGCTTCCGGATCCATGGATTCCTCCAGAAGCCCGCCGACGCCCATAGACTGTCCTGCGGAGTGAACGTTGCTCCCTGTAAAACCTGCATTCACTGTCATCCCTGCAGACAATACACAGAGCACAACAGTCAGTCCAAGTTTTTTCCAAATCTGCATTCAAATCCTCCTTCGTATTCTGACGGCGCAGGTGCAAAAACGTCTGCATCTGCGCGCCGACACTACTGCCCGGCAGCGCCAGGCGTGCTGCTCTAGTTTTACCGCGCGCCCGCCGCGATATCCCTCTGCAGCTGCTCCTTTAATTCCTCCACGTCAGCAAATTTTTGTTCCGGGCGCTCAAAGGTCAACAGGCGCACCGTGATAAAGCTGTCGTAAATATCCTCTGAAAAATCATAGATATAGGTTTCCACGCTCATCGGCGGGTGGTCGCCATGCTCCACGGTCGGTTTGACGCCGACATTGGTCAGCCCTTTAAAAACACCACTGCTGCATTCCACCTCCGAGCGGTACACGCCGTTTGGCGGCAAAAGCTTGTCTGCAGGAGGCATCAGGTTGACGGTGGGAAATCCCAATGTACGCCCTAACTGTCTGCCGTGCACAACCGTTCCCATCACCGCATAGGGCGCGCCGAGCAGTTTTGCTGCCTCTTGCATCTTTCCTGCTTCCACTGCCTGACGGACACGGGTTGAACTGATTTCTTCCCCGTCCTCAAGCACCTTGTCGATGATCTTTACCTCGTAGCCGTACGCTTCTGCGCGCGCCTTTAACAGCTTGCAGTCCCCTAATCCCCGGTCGCCAAAGGACAAATCGGTTCCCGCAGCCACGAGCTTGGCCCTGATCTGTTCCTGCACGATCACACGCAAAAAATCCTCCGGAGAAATCGCCGCAGTCTGAAAAGTCAGAGGAAACTCGATCAGCACATCAATTCCGATCTGTCGAAACAGCCGTCTCTTTTCTTCCCGCGTCGTCAGTCCTTTGACTGCTTTTCCGGAAAAAAGAACAGCCGGAGGAGGATCAAATGTAAATACGACCGCCTGCAGTCCGCGCTTTTTCGCTTCCAGTATTTCGGAAAGCAGCGCCTTGTGCCCGCGGTGCATCCCGTCGAATTTGCCAATTGCCACTGCGGACGCCCCCTGCAGCAAAAAATCTGTCGTTCCGGAAATGATCTGCATTTCTTCCTATTGTTCCTTTCCCAAAAACATTTTCACGGGCTTTAGGCGCTTTTCTTCCTGCTTCCAGGCATAAATCCCCGTAAACTGCCCGTCTGTATCATAAATGCGCAGCTGCTGTTCGGGTACAAACGTACCTCTTTCACATGCTGCCGCCGTTTTTTCTTTCGTATAAGGTATCACCAAATCTGCATAAAGCCAGTTGCCGTTTTCTAAAAGCTTCTGTCCGTCCCCCTGCACCTGATATGCATCCAGCTGTTCAAACACGCTCTCCACCGGAAGAAGCTTTTCTTCCAGGCTGCCTTCTTTTGCAAACGCTTCCAGCTCGGAAAGCCGATAGGCATCCTCAGCTTTGAAGTTGCCGGAGCGTGTCCGTTCCAGCCGCTCCATCGCTCCGCCGCAGCCCAGCTTCTGTCCGATATCGTGACAGAGCGTCCGGATATAAGTGCCGCGGGAGCATGCCACTCGCATCGTCACGCGAGGCAGTGAAATGTCCTCGATTTCGATCGAATGGATCATAATCCGCCTGCTCTTTCTCTCTACAACCTGTCCTTTTCTGGCGAGGTCACACAGCTTCTGACCATTGACCTTTAACGCCGAATACATCGGCGGAATCTGGTCATACGGACCGACAAACGAAAGGATTGCGCTGCGCACATCCTCCTCGCCTGCATTTACTTCCTTTTCTGTCAGAATCTGTCCCGTCGTATCCTGCGTGTCCGTCTCCACGCCGAGCAGCAGAACCGCCCGGTATTCTTTATCTTTGTCTGTTAAAAGGTCGCACAGCTTCGTCGCATTTCCCAGACAGACGGGCAGTACCCCGGACGCTTCCGGGTCCAGGGTACCTGTATGGCCGATTTTTTTCTGTTTGCAGATGCCGCGCAGCTTCGCAACCACATCGTGGGAGGTAAAGCCCGGCTCTTTGTATACATTGAGAATTCCGTTCATGTATTCTCCTTTGTTATTCTGCTTTTATCAGCTGCTTTTCAATCTGCTCCGACAGATTGTTGACGCAGTCATGCACGGTTCCCTGCATGGTGCATCCTGCTGCCCTGACATGGCCGCCTCCCCCGAAATAGGACGCGATCGCCGCCACGTCCACCTTTCCGTTCGAGCGGAGGCTAACTTTATATTCGAGTGTCTTCGTCTGATACAAAAAGATCGCACACTCCACGCCTTTCGTGATGCGCAGCTGGCTCACAATGCCATCCAGATCCTTGGGCACAACCTTGTAAAACTCCATGGTTTTTAAATCAATGGAACTGAAAATACACTTGCCGTCCATAAACCGGACGCTCTCTAAAAGTGCGCGTCCCAGCACCTGATTCTGCACATAGGTCTTTTCAAAAAACGTCTCATCGATCAGCTTTGAAAAATCGAATCCGTATGCCAGCAGATTTGCAGCGATACGCAATGTATCCGGCGTCGTATTCGAATACTGGAATACACCGGTGTCATGCACGATGCCAAGATACAGTGCCTTTGCAATCTCTGCATCCATATACTTTTCCTCCAGAAGCTCACAGACGAGCTCGGAAGCGGAGCTTGCAGCCGGTTTGCAGTAATTCACATTGCCGCAGCCGGACGCATTGCTGATATGATGGTCCACATTGATCGTCTTTTTCGCGGTCCGGAAATACTTTTCCGCATCCCCGAGCCGTTCCTTTGAGGTATCCAGAACGATGAAAACGTCATAGACGCAATCCTTGCTGCAGTCTGTACGGACATCTTCGATTCCATGAATGCAGTCAAAAATATCTGCAGGCTTTTCCAGATACACATCAATCTGTGCACCCGGCAGCGCTTTTTTCAGATACAGGTACATGCCCATACAGGAGCCGACACAGTCGCCGTCCGGACGTACATGTCCGCCGATGGCGATTGTATCCCTGCTTCCCAGCTCTTCCAGGATTTTACGCATCCTCTTCCTCTCCTTTTTTGGCGCGCTGGTCTGCCATTACCATGTCGATCTTATGCGACATGTTGACACCATACGCAATGGACTGATCCATAATAAAATGAATCTCGGGTGTATTGCGCAAATTGATTTCCTTTGCAAGACGTCCGCGGATAAAACCCTCTGCGCTCTTTAATCCCTCCAGCGTCGCGGCAGCCTCTTCCTCGCTGCCCAGAACGCTGATATATGCACGGCAGGTTTTTAAGTCCGGTGCAACCTCGACATCCACAACACTCGTCATGGGCGCAATCCGGGGATCTTTGATTTCTCCCCGGATCACTTCTGCCAGAACACGCTGCACTTCGCCGTTAATCCTGCTGTTTTTTACACTGTTCTTTCTCATGAATGCTCCTATATTGCGGGGAAATCCTGACAGATCCCCCCTTCTGAAAGCCTATCTCGGCACTTCTACCATTATATAGGCTTCTACTACGTCAAACTCCTTCATCTTGTCAAAGCCTTCGAATACAAGGCCGCACTCGAATCCGGCTTTTACTTCCTTCACATCGTCCTTGAAACGTTTTAAGGATGCCAGCGCGCCTTCGTAGATCAGCTCGCCTTCTCTGGTAATACGCACCTTACAGCCTCTGGTAAATACGCCGTCCAGGACATAGGAACCGGCGATATTTCCGATTGCGGATGCCTTGAAGATCTGACGTACCTCGGCATGGCCGATGATCTTTTCTTCGTAAACGGGATCCAGCATACCCTTCATGGCAGCTTCCACGTCTTCGATCGCCTGGTAAATAACCTTATACAGACGGATATCTACCCCTTCCGTCTCCGCAGTTGCCTTTGCTGTCGCATCCGGACGAACGTTGAAGCCGATGATGATCGCGTTGGAAGCGCTCGCCAGCGTAACGTCGGACTCGTTGATCGCGCCTACGCCGCCGTGGATACATTTGACAACGATTTCCTCGTTGGAAAGCTTCGTCAGGCTCTGCTTGACTGCTTCCACGCTGCCCTGTACATCCGCTTTGACAATCAGGTTCAATTCCTTTAAATTGCCTTCCTGGATCTGGTTGAACAAATCGTCCAGGGACATTCTGGATTTGGTCTCTTCCAGTTTCTTTTCCTTGTTCTGCTCGATAAATGCCTCTGCGTAAGATTTTGCTTCCTTATCGCTTTCATGTGCCAGGAATACGTCACCTGCTTCCGGCACGTCGGACAGACCGAGGATTTCGACAGGCATGGACGGACCGGCTTCTTTGACACGGCGTCCCTTGTCGTCTATCATCGCGCGGACCTTACCGCTCGAAGAACCTGCGGAAACGAAATCGCCGACATGCAGCGTACCCTTCTGAACCAGCACGCTTGCCACAGGGCCGCGTCCCTTATCCAGCTGAGCCTCCAGCACAATGCCTCTCGCCATACGGTTCGGATTTGCCTTTAATTCCATCACCTCAGCAGTCAGAAGGATCATCTCAAGCAGCTGCTGGATCCCTTCGCCGGTCTTTGCGGATACCGGTACAAATACCGTGCTGCCGCCCCAGTCTTCTGCAACCAGTTCGTACTCCGTCAGCTCCTGCTTTACGCGGTCCACGTTTGCATTGGGCTTATCGATCTTGTTGACTGCAACGATAATTTCAATTCCGGCAGCTTTTGCATGGTTGATTGCTTCTACCGTCTGGGGCATTACGCCGTCGTCTGCCGCAACAACCAAAACTGCAATATCGGTCGCATTCGCGCCGCGCATACGCATTGCAGTGAACGCTTCATGTCCGGGTGTATCCAGGAAGGTAATCGCCTGACCATTGATCTGTACGGTGTACGCACCAATATGCTGCGTGATGCCTCCTGCCTCGCGGTCTGTTACATTCGTCTTACGGATCGCATCCAGCAGGGAGGTTTTACCGTGGTCAACGTGACCCATAACACAGATGACAGGCGGTCTGGAAACCATATCCTCGTCTGCTTCCTCATCCTCTTTTAACAGCTCTTCAATGACGTCAACCTTGACTTCCTTCTCGCAGATGATGTCGTAGTCGATTGCGATGTTTTCCGCGTCTTCATAGGAGATTTCCTGGTTCACAGTTACAATCTTGCCCTCCAGGAACAGCTTCTTGATGATGGCTGCAGGCTGCATCTTCATCTTTTCCGCCAGCTCTTTGATCGTGATGTTATCGCCGACAGTGATTACCTTGATGGTTTCTTCCGGTTCAACCGGCTTGGGTTCGGGCTTGATAAAGCGTCCTGCCTTCTTTGCATTTTTCAGTGCTGCTGCGCCGTCTTCTTCGTAAATCGCGTCTCTTCTCGATTTCTTGTCGCGCTCCTGCTGGTTAAGACGGCGATCGTCTCTGCGCTTTTCCGTATCCTTTGCCGGAGCTTCTGCTGCAAAGCCTTTGCCTGCTGCCGGCTTGCGGAATCGATTGTCCTGCCGTCCATCGCCGTTCTGAGGGCGTCCGCCATTTGAACCAGGACGGTTATTGCCCGCACCAGGGCGGCCACCGCCTGCAGGGCGATTATAGCCCTGATTATCTCTTGCACCGCCGTTATTACCCGGACGGTTCTGGTCTCTTCTTGCTCCATAACCGGATGTCCTTTCCTGACCCTGACCATCTCTGCGGCCGGACTGGTTTCTGTCACCGTTTCTGTTATCACGGTTGTAACCGGGTCTGTCTCCGTTTCTGTTGTCACGGTTGTAGCCAGGTCTGTCTCCATTTCTGTTGTCACGGTTGTAGCCGGGTCTGTCTCCGTTTCTGTTATCACGGTTGTAACCGGGTCTGTCTCCGTTTCTGTTTCCGGCATTTCTGTTATCGGAACGGTCCGTTCTTTCGGTGCGATCTGTTCTTTCAGTGCGGTTGTCGCGCTGCTCGGTTCTCTGAGGGCGCTCCATGCTCTTCTCCAGACGTTCCTTTGCCGCAGCCTCTTCTTTTTTCTGTGCTTCGATTTCAGCTGCCTTTGCTGCGCGTTCTGCTTCTGCTGCAGCCTTTGCTGCCGCTTCCTTGGCTGCGCGCTCTCTGCTCAAAAGCTTCTCATCCGGCATAACGGGCTGGGAAGGCTTGGTCAGGGGCTTGATCAGCGGTCTGCTTTCCATACGCATGCCGTTGTTGTTTCTGTTACCCTGACGGTTCTGGCTTCCTCTGTTTCCATCATTTCTGCGCCCGTCATTTTTTGCACCGTTTCCATTATTATTTCTTCTGTCATTGTTTCCGGAATTGCCGTTCTTCATCCGGCTGTTCTGGGGATTGTTCACTACAATGATCGTCTTTGCTTTTTTATGTGCCTTTGCCTGACTGTCCTGTCCTGCAACTTCTTTGTTCATATCCTGTTTATCCGTTGTCTGTTCCTCCCGGCCCTCAGCCTGTACTGCCGCAGTCTGCGTCGTCTTTTCTGCCGTTTCCGCTTTCTCCACCTGCGCCTTCCTTTCTGTCTGCGCTGCCTGCCCTATCCTGCTGCTGTCCTTTTGATCGGACGGCTCCTTATTTGCAGCTGCGAACTTCTTTTTTACCCATTCTACCGCATCGCCCTCGATTGAGCTCTGCGCTGCCTTAACGTCCACGCCCTTTTCCTGTAAAAAGGTAATGACGTCTTTGCTCTTTATTTCAAGCTCCTTTGCGAGCTCGTGCACCTTTATTTTTGCCATTCATTTCCCTCCGTCTCCTTCATTTCCGTTTCCAGATACCGGTTTAAGGTTTTGGCAAACCCGGCGTCTGTTACCGCCAGGGATGCACGCATTTCTTTTCCCATCGCATGTCCCAGCTCTTCCTTCGTCCCGTATTCATAATACGGTACATGATAAAAGCTGCACATGTCCCGGAAATTTTTCTTTGTATTCGCTGAAGCGTCTGTGCCGACGATCACCAGCGCTGCGGTTTTGTTCTTGACAGACTTTTCTGTCATGAACTCCCCGCTTGCCGTCCGTCCTGCTCTCGTCGCAAGCCCCAGCAGGGAAAATACCTTATTCGGTTTCACTCTCACCAAACTCCTTTTCCAGGCTGTCGTAAACCTCATCCGGAATACTCATCTGGAAGGAACGCTCCAGTCCGCGGTTCTTTCTCGCCTTTTTCAGGCAGTCCAGGCTTTTGCACAGATAGGCGCCGCGTCCGTTCTTCCTTCCCGTCGCATCCAGCACGATCGGTCCCTCCGGCGTCTTGAGCACGCGCATCATTTCGCGCTTGTTTTTCATTTCGCCGCAGCCCACGCACTGTCTCATGGGGATCTTTTTATTCATCGCTGCCCTCGCCGTCTTCCTCGGCTGCTGCAGGCTCCTGTGTATCTTCCAGTGCTTCCTCAGCGCCTTCTTCGTAATCGTCCTCGTACTCTTCTTCCTCGTCGTCATATCCGTCATCCAGATAATCCTCGTAACGGAAGCCAGGAGCATCCTTTGCCTGTGTCTCGCTCTTGATATCGATCTTGTAACCGGTCAGACGCGCTGCCAGACGTGCGTTCTGTCCTTCTTTGCCGATCGCCAGGGACAGCTGATAATCCGGTACGACTACCTTTGCGGTGCGCTCGTCGGGATCTGCAAATACTGCAACGATCTTTGCAGGGGACAGCGCGTTCTGGATCAGGTTGCCGGGGTTTTCATCCCAGTTTACGATATCGATCTTTTCGCCGCGCAGCTCATCTACGATCGCATTGACACGGGAACCGTTCATACCGACACAGGCGCCGACTGCGTCTACGTTCGGATTGTTCGACCATACTGCGATCTTGGTACGGCTGCCAGCCTCACGAGCGATGCTCTTGATCTCTACAACGCCGTCGCGGATTTCTGTTACTTCTTCTTCAAACAGACGTTTTACAAGCTCCGGATGGGTACGGCTGACTAAAATACGAGGTCCCTTGGGAGTGTTCTTTACTTCAAGAATATAAACCTTAATTCTCTCGGTCGGCTTGAACACTTCGCCCTTTACCTGCTCACTCTCGTTTAAGATTGCGTCCGCCTTGCCCAGGTTGATGCTGATGTTGCGGCCCAGATAACGCTGTACAACGCCGGTTACGACGTCTTTTTCCTTTTCGAAATACTGATTGTATACAACGCTTCTCTCTTCTTCCCGGATCTTCTGCAGAATGACATTTTTCGCATTCTGTGTTGCAATACGGCCGAATTCTTTAGACTTAATCTCCACATGGATTATGTCTCCAACCTGCGCTCTGTGGGAAATCTGCTTTGCATCCTCCAGAGCGATCTGCAGACATTCATCCTCCACGTCGTCCTGTGTCGGAACAACCTCTTTCTCCGCATAGCAGAGAAAATCGCAGGTATCCCGGTCGATTTCCACTTTTACATTATCCGCTTTGCCGAAATGCTGTTTGCAGGCTGTGAGCAGAGAGTTTTCGATCGCTTCGAACAGAGTCTCTTTGCTGATCTCTTTCTCTTTCTCCAGTACATCCAACGCTTCCTTTAATTCCTTATTCATTTCATCCTCCATTCCGCTGCTTTGTCGTCTGTTTAAAAATCCAGCGCCAGACGGATCAGTGCAATCTCTTTTCTGGCAAATGTCATTTCCTTTTCTGCTGTATCAATCGTAATGCTGTCCGCATCATAGCTTTTTAATACGCCTGTAAATTCCCGGCATTTATCCACCGGCTTATACAATCTGATTTCCACTTCTTCGCCCAGGCTCTTTTCCAGATGCTTATCCTTTTTCAGCGTCCTGCCCAGCCCCGGTGAGCTCACTTCCAAAATATAGGCGTCCTCGATAAAATCGGCTTCATCCAGTTTGTCGGACAACGCGCGGCTTACTGCCTCGCAGTCACCGATGTTGACGCCGTCCGGTTTGTCGATGTAGGCACGCAGATACCAGTCGCTGCCTTCTTTCACATACTCCACGTCGTAGATTTCCACGCCGTTTTCCTCCGCGATCGGAAGCAGAATTTCTTCCGTCTTCGCTTCGTATGTCTCTCTTTTTGACATTCCTTCACCTTCCTTATTCAGTTGTCTGTGTTATCACCCGCGACATCCTCGTCGCGATAACAAACTTGGAATAGAATCCGGCTTGCCGGATTCCCACGCCTGCGGCGGGTCGCGTCAGCGACACTTTCCACTCCGCCGCATGGCATAAAACACTCTTGTTTGTTATCACCTGTGATAACAAACAAGAGTGGGTTTTTGCCCACTCTTGCTCCAGTAACATGTATCATCCTCTTTACTCTAACATGTTCCCGACTGGAATGCAAGGGGTTCCGGCAAAAATGTTGCAGTTCAACCACTCATAGATGTTTGTGCAAGCACAAATCTATGCACAGGAATTCCCGAGGGAACTGTAACGCAAAAACCGGAATCCTTTACGAATTCCGGTTCTCGAAAACAGCTAGTAGGGGAATCGAACCCCTGTTTTCGCCGTGAGAGGGCGACGTCTTAACCGCTTGACCAACTAGCCATAACTGTTATCCTGTTCTTCCTGAAGCTCAGGAAGTCTTTATCCTTTGCAGAAATCCGTTTCTGCAAACAGCTAGTAGGGGAATCGAACCCCTGTTTTCGCCGTGAGAGGGCGACGTCTTAACCGCTTGACCAACTAGCCATTCTTTTGTGTCACTTAACTGACGCTTGATTACTATACAATACTTTTTTCCAAAATGCAAGTGTTTTTTGCAAATTTTATAAATTTGCTGGTAGATAGTAACAGTTTTTGCTGCAGCCGCTCAAAAACAACTCCTGCTTCATCCGTTTTTGATAGGTTTCCCGGTCTTTGGAGGCATCCAGGATCTCCAACGCACGCTTCATCGCCCGGATGTCTTCCACCATCCGGTCCGGGTGGTTTCCTCTGCCTACAATTTTCAGATGGGTAATTCCCGCCTGACCCAGATCATAGAGCGCACACAGCCCACAGCCACTTTCGCCCAGGATTGGAGCATCGAAATCTGATTCCGGTGAATCCCATGTGCCGCCGCACTGTCTGGCTTCTGAGGTATATTCCCTTGAAGACGCGGTACCGTCCCATTCTTGGTGATCGATAAGGATGCTGTCCTTCCGCTGGCTCTTCCCTACACCGGCCCGATACGGCACACGGCACAAATATCCCATCTCGTCACAGTGCAGGGAATTGCAGAATGCCCCGGAAAACTGACACAGCTCATTTAATGCAAACGCTTCATATTTCATGTTTTCCAATCCGGGACTTCTTTTGGCACATGCCTGCGCCACAACCGCCATATCCTTCGGTCGCATCTTCCTTGGAAAGATGATTCTGCTGATTTCCATCTGCTCAAACAATCCTGCCATCGCGCTGTTGATTTCTCCAACCTCGCCGCTTAACGAAATCCGACAGCCGATCTTTTGCTGCCGAAGATATAAAATCAGCGCCGGGTCTGCGATAATATAATCCTCAAAATCAATTTTCATACATTTTTGAATTATCTCTGCGATTTCCGGATACTGCTGTGGAAGATAGTACAGCGAATTAAACGTCAGCTGCACGGGCTTTTGATACGCCCGCACCATCGCCGCCAGAATTTCCAGCTCCGAAAATGCACCCAGCTGCACGCTGCAGCATCGCACCTCCCTGCGGTTTAAGGACAGAACCGTCCCGTACTTTCTGTCCCATGCATAGGGAATGTAACCGCAGAAGCATTCGTCCGCTCCCGCTTCGATATATCGGATATAATCGTCAACCGAGCCAAGCCCCGCTGTAAGTTCCATGTGTGACCTCCATGCCGCGCATTGCGCTCAAAGCAGATTCAGCACCGCGCGGTCAGGCTGCACCCCCTGTTCTTCTTTCCTAAACGCTGCGTTTTCCACACTGCCCGTCTCCAACGCCCGCAAAACCCTCTGATCCAGCGAAAACAACGAATTGTATCTTCCTGTCATATGCAGATGCTCCGGGTATAAAAACGCTTGCATCTGACAATATCCGGGACATTCCGTCTGTAGATACTGCCGTCCCCTGTTGTGCTCTCTGTACTGCGCATAAAGGGTACAGTATTGCGATGTGTTCGTTTGATAAAACGGAAGATGCAGGCTGTTTTTTCCTTCCGGGAATCTTTGCGGATACCCACAGCTTTCCCATTCATAGCGCACAAATCCAAGGTTTTTTTCCAGTGCCTTTTGATAAAAATCTGCATTCAGGCTGTTCTCTGCCAAAAGTCCGGTGTCCTTGTCCGGCAGCCGGCCTTTTAAATAGGAAAGCCGCGGATCTTTTTTCCGTTTATTGAGAAGTGTTCCCATGCACAGCTCAAACTGCTCCGGATATCTACCTACAAGCTGCGCCATCCCCCAGTCATTGACGACGATCTCGATCGATTCGTTTTTCTGACACCAGCTTCGCAGGCTTTCCAGAAGCTGCTCCGCTTCCTTTAAACTGACCTCCGGCTGGCATGCAAACGAAACTGTCACGCCAAGCCCCTCGCTCCGCGCCTTTTCGAGCAGGGCAAACAATATTTCTTTCTTTGGAAAGAGCAGACGGCAGAATTGATTTCCAAGGTAAATCCGATCCGGCAGGCGTTTTGCGTAAAACGCGCTGGCAACGTTGTTTTCCTTCCAGTAATCTGTCATAAAATCCGACAGGCTTTCTTTTAAATATGTCTCATACCATTCCGGTCTGTCCAGCTCCAGCGCGTAAGACGGATACGGACGCAAAACCGCCTCCCAGTCCGTCTGCGCAAACCATTTTCGTTTCTGTTCTTCCAGGCTGTCGGCAAAGCAATCCTCTAATTCCACCGGATAACCAACCGTTGCCTCTGCAAGCCCAGCGTCATCCTCTTCCAGCTTCAGATGGATGTAGCGGGTATATTGTAAAAGAAGCTTCTGCACAGCAATCCGAAACTCCGGCGAAGTTACGTAAACCCGATAAAGCTGATAAAAGGAGGCTGCGCACGGCTTTTCCCTGTGCCCTGGCTGTGACAAAGCGGGTGCTTTTTCCAGCCCATACTCTGTCAGCACAAGTTCCTGCCAGAGTGCCTGCTCCAGATCGTAAAAGCACACCTTACAAAACGGTGTCACTATGCAGTGCTGCGGCGGTGCGGCATCTCGCAAAACCTGGTGCTGTGCCGGCACAGCATCTGTCAAAAGCTGCCTTGCCGCCTTTTTTTCCAGTCGAAACTCAAATCCGTTTTCCGAAATCCCGACCACCTGAATTTCCCGCTCCCCAAGCTGTGCAGTCAGCAGTCCGGACGGGATTCCTCTGATATATTCTTCCATTTTCATTCTTCCAGCTTCCGTCAGCCAACCATAAAATCAAACAGACTGATCTGGTTGGACTCCGGCAGATCCCCCAGAATGCCCAGCGTATCCAGAAGCTCCACAATCGTCTTACTCGCCTTGGAACGCTCCCGGAAATCATCCTTACTCAAAAACGGACCTTTTTTCGCCGCTTCCACGATGGCGTCCGCCGCCTTTTCGCCCAGACCGTCAATGCTGTTTAACGACGGCATGATTTTACCGTCCATGATCTGGAAATTTCGGGAATGCGCTTTAAACAAATCGATGGGCAAAAAGTCAAAGCCGCGCGCATACATTTCCTGCACGAGCTTCATATCCTTTAACGACGCCTGCTCTTTCTGGGAAAGGCTGTCCGAACGCTTCTTGTAATCCGCCATGACCGCTTCCAGATGCTGTTGTCCCTGACACATGATTTCATAGGAAAAGGCGGATGCACGGATCGAAAAATACGCCGCATAATAAGCCAGCGGATAATTTACCTTACAGTAAGCGATTCGCCACGCCATCATAACGTAAGCCGCCGCATGGGCTTTCGGGAACATGTACTTGATCTTTTTACACGACCAGATATACCAGTCCGGCACACCGACCGCCTTCATCGCTTCTTCCATTTCCGGCTTTAAGCCTTTCCCTTTCCGCACACTCTCCATCGTCGTGAAGGAAAGGCTCGGGTCCATGCCCATGTTGATCAGATAAATCATGATATCGTCTCGACAACAGATCGCCGTGGAAATCGTCGCCTTGCCTTCCTGAATCAGCGTCTGTGCGTTGCCCAGCCACACATCCGTACCATGTCCTAATCCGGCGATTCGAATCAGGTCTGAAAAGCACTGCGGCTTGGTGTCCAGAAGCATCTGGATAACGAAATCTGTACCAAACTCCGGGATGCCCAGAGAACCAACCGGGCAGCCGTCAATCTGATCGGGTGTGATTCCGAGCGCCGACGTATTCTGAAACAGGCTCATAACCTGCGGATCGTCCAGCGGGATCTTTGTCGGGTCAACCCCCGTCAGATCCTGCAGCATACGGATCATCGTCGGATCATCGTGTCCGAGGATATCGAGCTTCAGCAGGTTGTGGTCGATGGAATGGTAATCGAAATGGGTCGTTACCGTATCTGTTGTCATATCGTTTGCGGGATGCTGCACCGGCGTAAAGGAGTTGATGTCCTCTCCCACCGGTAAAACAACGATACCGCCGGGGTGCTGTCCCGTGCTTCGGCGCACTCCCGTACAGCCCTGTACAATCCGGTTGATTTCGCAGTTTCGCTTCTTGCTTCCGCGCTCTTCAAAATAATTTTTCACATAACCGAACGCCGTCTTATCCGCCAGCGTGCCGATCGTACCGGCACGGAACGTCTGTCCTGCGCCGAAAATAACTTCCGTATATTTATGCGCCTTACTCTGATATTCGCCGGAAAAGTTCAGGTCGATATCCGGCTCCTTATCCCCCTTAAATCCGAGGAACGTTTCAAATGGGATATCGAAACCGTCCTTAATCAGCGGCTCTCCGCAGACCGGGCACATTTTATCCGGCATATCGCAGCCGCCGTTTCCGGCAAAGGCTTTGACCTCCGGAGAATCAAAATCGTAATAATGGCATTTCGGGCACCGATAATGGGCGCTCAGGGAATTTACCTCCGTAATCCCCGCCATGAACGCCACCAGTGACGAACCGACAGAACCTCTGGAGCCAACCAGATAGCCGTCCTCCACCGATTTCCAAACCAGCTTCTGCGCAATGATATACATTACGGCGAATCCGTTTTTGATAATAGAGTTCAGCTCCTTTTCCAGACGGTCCACAACGATCTGCGGCAGCTCTTCCCCATAAAGCTCATGCGCCTTGCGGTAACAGATTTCCGTCAAGGTTTTATCGCTGTCTGGAATAACCGGCGGACACTTATCCGGGCGCACCGGAGAAATCGTCTCTATCTGATCCGCAATCCGATTGGTGTTGGTAATGACAACCTCCTCTGCCTTTTCACTGCCGAGATACTGAAACTCCTCCAGCATTTCTTCCGTCGTGCGCAGATATAGCGGTGCCTGGTCGTCCGCATCCTTAAAGCCCTTGCCCGCCATGATAATCCGACGGTATACCTCGTCTGCGGGATCCAGAAAATGCACGTCGCAGGTTGCTACAACCGGTTTATTGAACTGCTCGCCCAGCCTGACGATCTTTCGGTTCATGTTCTGAATGTCCTCCACCGAGTTGACATTTTCAATCTTGTCGGAATGGATCATGAACATGTTGTTGCCGGTCGGCTGGATTTCCAGATAATCATAAAATTTCACGATCCGCGCAATTTCCGCATCCGACTTTTCATCCAGCAGGGCACGGTACAACTCGCCTGCCTCACATGCACTGCCCAGAATCAGTCCCTCCCGGTACTTCATCAGCAAGCTCTTCGGAATTCGCGGTGTCTTATGAAAGTAAGTCAGATGAGACTCCGATACCAGACGGTACAGATTTACCCGCCCAACATCGTTTTTCGCAAGGATAATCGCATGGTAGGAAAACAGTCTCTTTACAATATCCGGGCTGGAATCTCCCAAATGGTTCACATCCGCAAGGGTGTGACAGTTGCGCTGCTCCAGAAGCGGAATAAATTTTACGAAAATTTCCGCCGTTGCTTCCGCATCGTCCACTGCGCGGTGATGATTTTCCAGGGAAACACCCATCGTTTTTGCGACCGCATCCAGCGTATGCTTCGCCTGATGCGGCAAAAGCACGCGCGCAATGCCGACTGTATCCACATAAGTAGGATGCAGCTCGATATTTAACTGCGCCGCATTTTCCATAATAAAGCTCATATCGAAATTCGCATTGTGGGCGACAAAAATCGTACCCTCGCAGAATTTCAAGAACTCCGGCAGCACTTCTTCAATCCCCGGTGCATCCATGACCATTTCATCGTTAATACTTGTCAGCTGCTCAATTCGAAACGGAATCGGCACACGTGGATTGACAAAGGTGGAAAACCTGTCCACAATCTTTCCTTCCACCACCTTGACCGCACCGATCTCGATAATCCGGTTTTTAACCGGCGAAAAGCCGGTTGTCTCGATATCAAATACCACATAGGAATCCCGCAATACCTGACCCTTATCTCCGGTTACGATTTCCTTCAAATCATCCACCAGATACGCTTCACATCCATAAATTACTTTAAAGAAATCATTTCTGTCCGGATTTTCGTCTCCTGCAGCCTTACGCTTTTCTTTCTCTGCTTTCCAGAGGTCATCCAACAGATGGTTTGCATCCGGAAATGACTGTACGACGCCGTGATCCGTGATTGCGATCGCCGGATGTCCCCACTGATACGCCCTCTTGACAATATCCTTTACCTCGGATACACCGTCCATATCGCTCATTTTTGTGTGGCAGTGCAGTTCCACACGCTTGCGCACGGAATGATCCATTCTCGACGTGGTAAAATCCGAAATCTTTTTTACCCCGACAATCGAACCGACCGTCAGCTCGCCGTCAAACTTGTCCACCATCGTCAGACCCTTGATTTTGACAAAAGCGCCGGGCTTGATCCCCTCTTTTACCTCTGCCAGCTGTTCATTTAAGGTAAAAATTTTGATGGTCATTGTGTCAGTAAAATCCGTCACGTCAAAAATCAGGATTGTCCGCTCGTTGCGAATTTCACGCTGATCCATTGCGATGATTTTGCCGCGGATAACAACCTCTCCCATCTCACCGATGATCTCCTCGATCGGGATTGCTTCTTCGTCAAAATCCCGTCCGTAAAGCACATCCGGATTGTCACTTTTTTTGACGCCGCGGCGATAATCGCCACGCCCCTCCCGGTTGAATTTGCCTTTGCCGTATTTGCTCTGTCCGCCTGCATTTCTGCCGCCAGCCGATGCGGTACCGTTCGTGCCTGCCGCAGGAGCTGCCGTCTGCCCCATTGCCGGAGCACTCTGCCCTGCTGCCGGTGCTTCCGGGCGCATCCCATTCTCTGCTGCCGCTGCTTTTGCCAGAACCACCGTGCCGCCCTCAAAGGGAGCTTCCTGCGCAGCATGCGCCGCTGCGCCCATGGACGCAAGGTATGCTTCATAACCGTCATCCATACCGCCAGCCTGCATGCTGCCTTCTGCTCTGTCACCCGGCATCGCACCATTTTGCCCTGCGATCCCCGCTGCACCATACTGCGCTGCGCTGCTGTCTGCGTTCTGTGCAGCATTGCATGCAGCGCCATCCTGTCCGCCTGCATACTGCGGCTGCCCCTCGTTACCGGACGCGCTGTATCCGCCGCTCATTACGCTGGCGAACTGCTCCTGGCTCATGCCATAGTCCGCCGCAGCCGGACGAGCACCCGCTTTCGCGGCAATCATCGCCACTTTTCTTGCCAGTGCAATCTCTTCCTCCGCTTTTCTCGGATTTTCCTTCGGCTGACAGTAATGTGCGGCCGCCTCCATCGGGATTCCGCACCGTTCACAGCAAATTTTTTCCAGAATGCGGACAAGCTCGGGACAGCGTTCATGCGCGATTACCGTATCCGGCACTTCCAACACCAGCTTCCCCTCATCCGGGAAGGAAATATTGGCTGATTTGAACAGACTGTATTCCACCGGGCTGCATTCCTTTAATTCCAGTAAAATGCTCTCCTGATAGGTCTCCAGCAGGCTCTTTAGGTTGTACTGGGCGGACAGCTGAAATTTTTCCTGAATTTTGATCGTGATATTGCAGTTCGGAAACAGCTGCCTTGCAATCTCTTCCTCTACCCGGAAAATAACTGTTTTGGGGATCAGGCGTCCGCAGCTGATATACACCCTGATCAGATCCTTTTGCCGCGTGGTCGTCACCCGTTCTACCTTTACTTTTTCAAACAATGCCCGTACTTCCTGTTCCAGAACAAGCTCCGGAAATACTTCCATGAAACCTTTGGTCATTTTACTCTCCATTTTCGTAAATACTTTTACACCAAAAACGATTACTGTTCGTTCCAGTGCTCCAGTTCATACCGCAGAGTCGGAATAAATTCTGCCTCCGGAATCTTGCGGATGATCTGCCCTTTTTTGATCAGCAGACCTTCCCCGATGCCGCCTGCAATACCCAGGTCCGCTTCCTTTGCTTCGCCTGGTCCGTTTACGACACAGCCCATGACTGCAACCTTGATATCCAGGTTCGGGAACTGCGCTGCAAGCGCTTCTACCTGATTCGCGAGGCTGATCTGGTCGATCTTCGTGCGTCCGCAGGTCGGACAGCTGACAACCTCAATACCGCCTTTGCGCAGTCCCAGCGTCCGCAAAATCAGCTTCGCAGATTTGATCTCTTCTACAACATCCCCTGTCAGGGATACACGGATCGTATCGCCGATTCCCTGATTTAAAATCAGTCCCAGACCAATCGCAGACTTGATATTACCGGAAAGAACCGTACCGGATTCCGTAATGCCGACATGCAGCGGATAAGGTGTCTTTCCTGCCAGCAGTTCATGCGCATGCACGCACATCATAACATCGGAGGACTTGATGCTGATCACCAGGTTGTCATAGCCAAGGTCTTCGATCATATGCACCTTATCCAGCGCACTCTCTACAATCCCCTCTGCCGTTACGCCATGATATTTTTCTACAAGATCTTTTTCGAGGGAACCGCTGTTTACGCCGACACGGATCGGAATATTGCGTTCCCTTGCAACACGCACTACTTCCGCTACACGGTCTGCACCGCCGATGTTTCCGGGATTGATACGGATTTTATCCGCTCCGTTTTCCATCGCGGCGATCGCCATCTTATAATCGAAATGAATGTCCGCAACCAACGGAATGGAAATCTGCTTTCTGATCTCAGAAATCGCTTTCGCAGCTTCCAGCGTCGGTACGGTGCAGCGGATAATTTCACAACCAACCTCTTCCAGTCTGTGAATCTGCGCAACCGTCGCCGCCACATCCTCGGTCGGTGTGTTAGTCATCGACTGAATCAAGATCGGATTGCCGCCTCCGATTACACGGTTTCCAATTTTTACGACTTTGGTATGATCTCTGTACATAATGCCCTCCGTTTTATCGCTTCCGCGTTCTTTTTGTTCAAAAGCCCAGTTATTTTTATTTTAACACTTCCCCACAGGCAGTGCAATCGGTTTCCTGCGAACGAATTTTGCTGCCCGACGTGCAGACTTCTCCCGAAATGCATCCGGTTTCAGGAAGCCCCTGCACCTTTTTCGCATCAGCGCTTCTGCCCCATCACAAGCTCATACTCTCCGATTTTTTCGTTTCTACTGTACAGACTCAGCATAACCCGCACCTCGTCCCCGCATCCAAGGGTGTTTGGGTTTAATTCCAGAAACACCGGCTTTTCTGTATACAGCGCGGCATTTTCTTTTATCAGGAGCTTTCGCAGACTGCTATCCCGCAGGGTGATCGGAATTTTTCCGGCTGCACGATCTACGCCTGCCGCCTTCGCAGCTACGGTCGCCCCCTGCAGCATCAGAACCGCCGCCAGCAGTGCAAGCATCCACCTTCCCATCGGTTTTGCCGTCCTGAGAACGCTCTGCAGCACTTCACAGTCCGCCGTCTTCTTCCGACGCACTTTCTGCCAAAACGGTGCTTTCTTTCCTGTATCATCTACCGTGCAAGCCTCCTGCAACGCCAAAAGCGCCTGCAAAAAAGCCTCCATCGTCTGAAACCGTGCTTCCGGCTCCCTGGCTGTGGCACGCATGATAATCTGTTCCAGCTCATCGCTGACCTGCGGACAGCGGCTTTTCAGGGACGCAAACGCATAAGGCGGTCTGGAAAGGTCTGCCCCGCACAAAAGCGCATACAGTGTCCGTCCCAGACCGAACACATCTGTCCGGACATCCACACAGCGCTTTTCGATTTCCCGGCTCAGCTGCTCCGGCGCCGCATATCCAGGACTCGCGGAAATGCCTTTTGTCACGGGTGTATGCGCTTCCAGCGCGCTGCCAAAATCGATCAGCCTGATTTTTCCATCAGAATCCTTCATCACATTTGACGGCTTGCAGTCCAAATACAAAAGCGGTGGCTGCATCTGGTGAAGCTTCTGAATCGCTTTTGCCAGACAGATCCCGATCTCGATCACCGTTTCTTCTGCAAAGGCGCCGTCTCGTTCCATCTGCACCGCAAGCGTTTCCCCCTCAATCCATTCCATAATTAAAAAGCGCTCTTCCTCCTGTTCTACTACATCCACAATCCCCGGAAACGCCGAATCCGCCAGCTTTCCCATCGTAAATTCTTCCCGGATTGGGAAATCCCGTCCGACCTTTTTTGCTGCCCAGATCTTTTGCAGGCGCAGATCATACGCCCGGTAAACGATTCCGGTTCCCCCGCTCGCTGTTTCTCCTTTTAAAATGTATTTTTCACCGATTTTCCGTTCTTTTTCCAGACAGATTCCTCCTTTTCATATCCGATCAGTACCGCTGTCATATTGTCCTTTTCCCCCTGGGCCGTCAAAAAGCTCCCAATCCCTTTCAGCCGCCGATACAGTTGCCCTGCTTCCCGTTCCTCGTACAGGCAGATTCGAAAAAAATCCGGCGGCGCTTTTTTATAAAATCCGTCCGTACACAACAACAGCATGTCCCCGTCGTCCAGCGTTCCTGTATACAATTGCGGCACTTCCAGCCCAAACGCCCCGACGCAGCGGCGCAGCACGCCGCCCTCTTCATGATCCTGTGAAAGCTGCCTGGTTCCGGTCTGTTTTTCCCGATTTAAGCAGCGTTTGCGGCAAAGCTGATACGCCCTGCTGTCCCCGAGATGCACCAGTACAAATCTGCGTCCGCGAACAAACACCATCGTTACTGTCGTTCCGCTGCAGATTTTTTCCTCCCGCTCGCAGCGCTCCAGCTTTTCCTGCATGTCTAAAAGCGCGTCGAGTGCCCGCTTTTTCATCTGTTTTGTCCAGAAAAGAGAGCGCATTTTCCAAAAACCTTCCCGGTAAAACCATTCCGTCAGCTGCTCTGCAACCAGACCGCTCGCGCATTCTCCTGCCCGCAGTCCGCCGATTCCGTCGCAGACCGCAGCAAATATGAGCTCCTTTTTGCGTGCGCGAACTCGCTGCAGCGTAAAAGAATCCTCATTTACCTTGCGAAAATCTCCTTTATTCCAATACCACGACGTGATATACGCCATCCGTCCTCCCGTCTCTCTCCAAAGACCGGAACAATGATTGCTCTTTGAATTTTCCTGCGGTCAGAATATCCGCAGCCTGCGGCAGATCGCCGCCAGCGATTATACAGGACAATAGAATGTCCGCCAAGGGTACACGCTATTGTATAGAACGCCCAAAAACCTTTCGATATCCGTATTATATCGTCCCGCGCATGCGTCGTCAACGGTGAAAAATACGGTAGTAATACGAATGCAAACTCTGTAAACAATCTATTGCCATAAAAAAAGGGCGGGACAATGAGTTTTTGATATTGCCTCTCATTGTCCTGCCTTTTTTTGATCCGAACAGTCTCAGTTTCCGCACTCTACGCTGATTCGGTTGAAAATACCCATGATCTCGTCCGTGTTGAGCCGGTTCTTTTCTTCCCCAACTTTATCCAGAACGATTTTTCCCTGATGCATCATCAGGATACGGTCCCCATATTCCAATGCATAGCGCAGGTTGTGGGTTACCATAACCGTCGTCATTTTCTTTTCCCGGACGATCTGATCCGTCAGCTTCATGACAATTTCCGCTGTTCTGGGATCCAGTGCCGCCGTATGCTCATCCAGAATCAGGAAATCAATCGGTGTCATCGTCGCCATCAGCAGCGCCAGTACCTGACGCTGTCCGCCGGAAAGGGAACCGACCTTTGTTTCCAGCTTGTCTTCCAGCCCAAGTCCAAGACCGGAAAGCATCTCGCGGTACGCATTTTCCCGGCTCTTTCTGACACAGCGGTTCAATCCATAACCTTTTTCTTTCAGATCCGCAACCGCCATATTTTCCAGCACCGTCATATTCGGGCACGTCCCGGCAGAAGGGTTCTGGTATACTCTGCCGATTTTGCGGTGGCGCATATATTCTTTCTGGCCGGTGATATCAGTTCCGTTTACGATGACCTTTCCTGCGTCCGCCGAAATGCTGCCGCAGATCAGGTTCAGCATGGAGGTCTTGCCGGAGCCGTTGCTGCCCACCACCGACACGAACTGGCTGTCCGGAATCGTCAGGTTAAAATCCTGAAACAGGCACATTTCATTGACCGAGCCCGGATTATAATATTTATCGATATGGGAAAGTTCAAGCATTTTTCCGCCCCTTTCGTTCCATGCTGACAACCAGAATGACTAAAAACAGTACCGCCGTAATCAGCTTTAAGTCTGTAGATTTTAATCCCATGCGAAGTGCAATCGCGACGCAAGCTTTGTAAAGGATGGATCCGATCACAACGCTGAACGTTACCATGCCAACCCGCACGTTGTGAAGCGCCTTGGAGATCGACCCGATTCCTTCCAATTTCTGATACAGACTCGTTCCGATAATTACACTGGCAAGTCCCACCACCACAGTTCCGGTTCCGACCGAAATTTCAAAACAGCGCTGCTGCTGTGCAAACAGGCATCCGCTCAACGTAACCAGACCGTTTGCAATTGCAAGTCCGAGAATTTTTACTTTACCGCGGTCACGTCCCATCGCCGTTACAATCGACGCGTTATCGCCGACTGCGCGGAGCAGAAAGCCGGATCCGGTTTTTAGATAAGCGTCTAAAAGCACTTTTACCACAACTGTAATGACAACCATCACGAATACGATTTTCCAGGATGCCAGTGCTCCCTGGCAGATTCCGTTGACCAGACTATTATCAAATACAGTTACTTCTTTATAAAACGGAAGGTTCGCCCTGCCTGCGATCCGCAAATTGACGGTGTAAAGAGCGGTCATCATAATGATGCCGCTCAGCAGGTCTCTTACCTTGAGCTTTACATGGATCAGACCAGTCAGTACACCTGCCAGCGCTCCTACAAGGAAACACACCGGAAGCGTAAGAATTGCAGGAACCCCATTTGTAATCATGACTGCCGTAATCGCTGCTCCCATCGGAAAGCTGCCGTCTACCGTCAGATCCGGGAAATCCAGTATTTTATAAGTGATATATACTCCCAGCGCCATGATCCCGTAGATCATACCCTGTTCGAGTGTACTGATGACCAGTTCCATGTCAGAACCTCCTGCTTTTTCTTTCTGTCCGTAACTGTTCAGTACCCTCACAGTTACGCGCAAAAATCCATTCCAAATCGGCTATGCCGATAGGATTTTTGCCTTCTAGTCTAAGTTTTCTTACGGTCAGCGCAGTAAATGCGCAGACCTGCTGAACAGTTCTTTCTGTCCTTTTATTTATTCTACTGTAACGGTTTCAAAAACCTCTGCAGCGTCCGCTTCATAGTTTTCCGGGAAAGTGATGCCAAGATCCCTTGCTACTTCTGTGTTAATATAAAGGTTTGCCCCCTCACATACTTCATAAGGCATGTCGGGAGCCTCTGCCTCGCCCTTTAATACCTTTGCTGCCATCGCTCCGGTCTGTTTGCCAAGTGCTACATAGTCGATACCTTCTGCTGCCAGGCAACCGTTCTTTACCTGTTCTACTTCAGAACCAAATACCGGAATGCCCGCTGCGCTCGCTTTTGCCAGAACGGTCTGCAGACCCTGTACTACGGTATTGTCTGTCAGGTTGGAAATGCAGTCTACCTTTGCTGCGAGGTCAGCCGCTGCCATATCGACGTCTGCCAGTGTATTGATGCCGGATTCTACGATTTCAAAGCCGTAATCGTCAGCCAGCTCTTTGTAGGTTTCAATCGTGCTCAGAGAGTTTGCTTCGCTTGTTGTATACAGGATACCGATCTTTGTTGCATCCGGAAGCACCTCGCGGATCATTTTCAGCTGTGCTTCTACCGGAAGCGTATCTGCGGTACCGGTGATGTTGCCCTCCGGTGTCTTATCTTCTTTTGCAAGTCCTGCGCTGACCGGATCGGATACAGCGGTGTAAATAACAGGAATATCGCTGTCCAGGCAGGAATTGTATGCGCTCATTGCGGACGGAGTTGCGATCGCACAGATCAGATCCACTTTCTGAGAAACGTAGTTATCAGAAATCATGCTCGCTGTCGCGGTGTCTGCCTGCGCATTGTCAAACAGAACCGTCAGGTTCACGCCCTCTTCGATGCCCGCTTCTTTTAAGCCTTCCAGGAAACCGGTTCTGCAGTTGTCCAGAGAGCCGTGCTCTGCGAACTGGGAAATACCGATTGTGTAGCTTTCGCCGTCTGCCGCCGCTGTATCTGCTGCTGTGCTTTCCGTATCAGCGGTGCTCTCTTGTGTCTGTACGGTTGTGTCTGCTGCGGTCTCAACAGTGGTTGCTGCGGTCTGTCCGCATCCTGTGATCATTGCTGCTGCCATCATTGCTGCTACGGTAAGTGCCATTGCTTTCTTTTTCATTGTGTTGTTCTCCTTTTCTAAAAAACGTTGATTGAAACAAAGAAGAAAAGGAAGGGGGTGCGAGTGTGGTGGCTTGAGAAGCTTCCCGCCCGGAGGGCTTCGTTTGTCTGGGAATTTATTCCCATACAAACGAAAACCGTCTCAAGCATTCTGCTTGAGACGGTAATGTTTCATTATCGCGGTGCCACTCAAATTGACTGTTTCAGTCCACTCTGTTCACATACTATCATATGCGCCGGTCGGATAACGGGTCCGGATCCCGCCGGCACCTACTGTTGGTTCGGGGCCAGCCTCGAAAGTCCATTCCTCAAATGTTCCCATACTGCAATCCCACCGCCTGCAGCTCTCTGTAATGTTCGCGACTCTGAGTACTCCTCTTTCTCATCGGTTTCTCTTTGTTTTCTATACTGTACCTCACTACAGTCAAAAAGTCAATCCCCAGTTTGAAATTTTTCCAATTTCCTCCTGCAGCACAGCGGGAAGCATCCAAGACGGGATTTTGCAAATGGCGCAGGCAAACTGCGCCTCTACATCATTACTGTTCACACGCCGCCAGCACTTTTTCAAACGACAGGTCTCCGCCGTACAAGTCCAGCGCGCTGCCGACTGTGACATGAATTTTATTCTGTCCGGCTTTTCGAATCTGTTCGATATCTTCCAGGCTGCGGATGCCTCCGGCGTAGGTGATCGGAATCCGGTTCCATTTTCCCAGCAGCCCGATCAGCTCCTGCTCGATTCCGCTGCGTTTTCCCTCCACATCCACTCCGTGAATCAGGAATTCATCGCAGAAAGAAGACAGCATCGTCAGAATTTCTTCCGAAAGCGCGACCCTCGTATAGGTTTGCCAGCGATCCGTCACAATATAATACTTCCCGTCTTTCTTGCGGCAGCTCAGATCCAGAACCAGACGCTTTTTGCCGACAGCATCCATCATGCGGTTCAGATTTTCAAATGAAATATCACCATTTCGAAATACATAGGATGTCACAATGACATGGGATGCACCTGCATCCAGATACTCCCGGGCATTTTCTGCGGTGATCCCGCCGCCGACCTGCAGTCCGCCCGGATATGCCTGCAGCGCAGAAAGTGCCTGCTGCCTGGTCTGCTCGTAATAAGCGCTGTCTTTGCTGTTTAACAGAATGACATGACCATTTTTCAAGCCTTTTTCCTGAAACAGGCGTGCGTACCACGCCGCATCCTGGCTGGAAATATAATTCTCCTGGGCAGAGTCTCCCTGATCCTGAATGCTGCCGCCCACCAGCTGCTTTACCTTGCCGTTATGAATGTCAATACAGGGTCTTAATTCCATGATACTCCCATTCTGCCGCTGTCTGCGGCGCTGTTCATGCTCCAACCAACCGGACATTCTGCTTCGCGCCGGGTATAAAATCCGTCTTCATGCAAATACTGCATACAGGCACTGCCGCTGCGTCCCGCATTTTAATCCCTATTCCGCAGGCGCTTTGTGCAAAAAAACCGCGTGCATTCTATTGTCATGAATCGCTGTGAGAAGCATAAGCGATCACGCTTATTGTTCAACCTAGTACAGCGTTTCGTAAATAACTATACCAATCACGTAGGATGTGGATTCGAGTGTGCAGGTATAAAAACGCAGGCGTAGCGGGCTACGCTGAGGCTTTTATACCTGTGCAATCGGATTCACAGGCAAGTGAGTGGTATAGCTATTTCGAAAACGATGTACCAGCATCCACCCAGAAACGAGGAATTTCATGAAACGCAATTATCCCATCCGTCCCATCCTCCTGTTGCTGCTTACAGGCATCGTTCTGCAGGCTTCCTCCTGTCAGAGCAAAAAGTCCACCAAACGCCCGGACGATATGGCATCTGTCCGGTCAGATTCCTTTTTCGATCAGAATACCATCCCGATAAGCGTTCAGAAGCTTTTCCAGATGCCCGATACTCTCCTTTAACTCGCGTCCGATATCCGTATCTGCCACAAGAATTCTTCGTTTTGCCGTTTCGATCAGGATATTGTCCGATACCATGTCCGTTTCGTTTCGGATCGCATCCTCTGCGGAAACGAAGGGCCTGTGCTCCACCAGATTCATGCCGTGGGAATTGGCAACAAGGGTATAGCCTGCGATTCCAGTCTTTCCCTGATAAGCCTTGGAAAAGCCGCCATCGATAATCAGTAACTTTCCGTTACATTTGATCGGCGTCTCCCCACGCTTGATCTCCACCGGAACATGACCGTTAATAATATGGGAACGATGCTCATCCAGTCCGAATTCCCGCAGGATCTTATTTAAAATCTCCTCGTTATCATACAGGCGATAATAAGCGTTTTTCGTTTCCTTATGTGTTTCCTTATCTGCGATGAAATATCGTTCAAAGGTCGCCATTTTATCCTTGCCGAATACCGGAGACTTCGGACCCGCCCAGATATACCAGAGGGTATCGCGCCCTTTTCTGCGTTCTTCCTTATCCTGAGAGTAATATCCCTTGCGGGCATAGGTTTCCAGCACCTCGTAAAGCTTTTTGCCGCTGCAGAGCTTGCCGTACACATTGATCTGTTCAAAATTTCCGTCCTCGTCCATCGGCACACAGCCATGATAGAGCAGATTGGAATTAAAGATCTTATACATGCTGCCCTTGGCAAACAGGAAGCGCACATGCTTCTGGAGCTTCTCGCAATGAACAAAGGCATGCCGCAGGCGCTCTACTACCTGCTCCTCCTCTGCCGTCAGACGATACGGATCCTTCGGATCGACAGTCGGAAAATCAGAATCCAGCATTTCATATTCCTTATCTCCGATGCGGACAGTTCCTTTTTCAAAGTCGATCTTATCCAGCAGCAGCCGGTCATCCATGTGATATTCCGGATGTGCCAGGATCAGCTGTCCCTCCAGCTTGAACTGAATGATGGCGATCGCCTTGTGCATCATCATGTCGAGCTTTAAGTCCTTGACATCGTAATCTGCCCCGTATTTGATGGAAAATACGCTGCAGTCCGAATTTTCATAGGTCTTTAGTGCAAAAGTCGCCAGGGGGATCAGGTTAATACCATAGCCCTCTTCCAGCGTGTCCAGATTGCCGTAACGAGCGGAAATCCGCAGTACCGTCGCCATACATGCCGTCTGCCCGCTGGCTGCACCCATCCACACAATATCGTGATTTCCCCACTGGATATCCACAGAATGATATGCACTCAGGGTATCCATGATGACATGAGGTCCCTTACCGCGGTCATAGATATCGCCGACGATATGCAGGTGGTCGATGACAAGGCGCTGAATCAGGTTGCAGAGCGCAATAATACATTCCGGTGCCCTGCCGATCCGGATAATCGTATTGATAATTTCGTTATAGTAAAGCTCTTTGTCCTGAATTTCTTCTTTTTCGGTAATCAGCTCTTCGATGACATAGGAAAAATCGTGGGGCAGCGCCTTGCGCACCTTGGAGCGGGTATATTTGGAAGAAACACGTTTGGTCATCTGCACCAGCCGGTGAATCGTGATCTTGAACCAATCCTCCAACACATCCTGATCCTCTTCCTCCTGACAGACCAGCTCCAGCTTTTCCTGAGGATAATAAATCAGCGTCGCAAGGCTTCTTTTGTCCTTGACACTCAGCGTGTTGCCGAACTCCTCGTCGATCTTTCTGCGCACGGATCCGGAGCCGTTTTTCAACACATGGTTGAACTGCTCGTATTCTCCGTGAATATCTGTCAGGAAATGCTCCGTGCCTTTGGGCAGACTCAAAATCGCCTGCAGGTTGATAATCTCCGTCGCAGCGTCCGCAATGGTCGGAAACTGCTTCGACAAGCTTTTCAAATAAACCCTGTACTCAAAATTATTATCCATATACCCTCTCTATCTGCCGCCTGGCGGCTCCCCCGGTTTCACCGTCAACAGTTGCTTTCTGTCTTATTTTCCCTCGATCACGCGGCTCATATCGTACATACCTGTAGGCTTACCTGCCAGGAACCTTGCCGCGGAAACTGCGCCTGTCGCAAACAGCTTTCTGGAATATGCCATATGGGAAAAGGTAATGACCTCATCCTGACCTGCAAAAATCACGTCATGGTCGCCGACAATCGTCCCGCCGCGCACTGCAGAAATACCGATTTCCTTTTCCGGGCGCTTCTCCCTGCGGGTCGATCTATCATAAACATATTCGTAATCGCCGCCAGCCGCCTGATTCATGACGTCCGCCAGCGCAATCGCCGTGCCGCTGGGGGCATCCAGCTTCTGGTTATGATGCTTTTCCACGATTTCCATATCATAGCCTGCCGCTGCCAGCACCGGAACCGCATCCTTTAACAGCTTCATCAAAAGATTGATGCCCATGGACATATTTGCAGAGCGCAGGATCGCAACCTTACCGGAAGCCTCTTTGACATGTGCAAGCTGTTCTTCCGAAAGTCCGGTGGTGCAAAGCACACAGGGAAGATTTCTTTCTACACAGACATCCAGCAGCCCGTCCACTGCCTTCGCATTTGCAAAATCAATCACAACGTCCGCTTCTACATCGCAGTCCTTCATGCTTTTAAAAACGGGATAGGAATTTTGGATATGATCGCTCAAGTCCACCCCCGCAACGATCTCCATCTCTGCTTCCTTTGCGATCATCTCCGTAATGACCTGTCCCATGCGGCCATTGCAGCCGTGCATAATTACTCTGACCATGTTATCCTCCTTGTTTTGAACCTGGATTTCCTCTCTGTGGATTGCTCTGCTGTAACCCTCGCAATCCTGAAATGTAAAACAGACCGGAGCACTTTATGTCCCGGCCTGTCAAAAAGCCCTTATAATACACCAAATTTTTTCATTTCACGTTCAAGTCTTGCCGCATCTGCCTCTTCCATCTCTGTCAGCGGCATCCGCAGGGTTCCGGTGCACATGCCCTTTAACTGCATCGCCTTCTTGACCGGGATCGGATTCACTTCACAGAAAAGCGCTTCTACAAGGGGAACTGCCTTTAATTGCAGCTCACAGCTTTCTTTTACCTTTCCTTCAAAATAAAGGCTGCAGATCTGGTGTGTTTCCTGCGGCGCAACATTTGACAAAACAGAAATCACGCCCTTTGCTCCCAGAGAAAGCATCGGAACAATAATCGCATCCTCACCGGAATAGAGATCCACACAGCCATCTGCGATGCTCATGAGATGAGCTGTCTGGCTGATATTCCCCGTTGCATCCTTGACACCGACGATATTTTCCACATCCCTGCACAGGCGCACGATCGTCTCCGGCTGCAGCGTCGTACCGGTACGGGACGGAACGTTATATAACAGGATCGGCAGCTTTACAGAATCCGCAACCATCTTAAAATGCTGATACAGACCATTCTGAGTCGCTTTATTGTAGTAAGGAGTTACAACAAGCAGCCCGTCTGCACCGATCTTCTCCGCTTCCTGTGAAAGATAAACCGCCGTCTCCGTGCAGTTAGAGCCGGTTCCTGCCACAACAGGAATCCGATGTGCCACCTTCTCCACACAATAGCGGATCACATCCAGATGCTCCTCATGCGTCATCGTCGCAGATTCACCGGTTGTACCGCACACAATGATCGCGTCTGTCTGATTTGCGATCTGCTGTTCAATCACTTCGCCAAATTTATCATAATCAATCGAACCATCCGTATGAAACGGGGTGATAATCGCTACTCCGGCACCTTCAAAAATTGCCATATAAACCTCCTTGCGAGCCGTCCGGCCGCCTTGCTTTCTAACAGATTTTATATAGAATTATCATAGCACCCTGCGCCCTGACTGTCAATCAACAGGGAAAAACAAAACCCGCGCTGTAGAGAAGCTCCATCCAGCGCGGGTCTGTTTTTATTTAATTTGTTCGATGTCAGATACATGATCAGCGATTCCCAAAAGGCTGTCGCACATCCGAATTCCGGTCAATGTCACATCCGTATCTGCACCGCGCAGAAAGATCAGCTCTCTCAACTCCTGCTCCTGCACGATCCCGCAGTCCACAAGCCCCAGCACCTCATCCAGTACCAACAGGTCGCATTGACCAGTGGTCAGCACCTTTCTCGCAAAGCAGATACCATTTCGAATATTCTGTGCTTCTTCCCTCTGTTTGTCTTCCGGAAGAGATAAAAAGTCAGCATCCGATTTCTCAAACCGGAAGATTTTGATCTCCGGTTCCAGCTGCCGCTCAAATGTAGAATCCGTCAGGCCTCTCCCCTTCAAAAACTGAATCACTACTACACGTTTGCCGGATGCGGCAGCAATCAACGCTTCCCCGAGTGCCGCCATCGTTTTTCCATAGCCGTCCCCTGTAAAAATCTGAACTCTGCCCATAGTCGGAATTCCTTTCCCGATTTGTCTTTTCGTAAACATTTAATGCCGCAGATATACCATATGATGTCGATATTCTAGCATATCTTACCCTAATCTGCAACTATATCAGTCCATCCGCTCCAGCTTGCTGACCGATACCTCATAAGCGATACGCTTTTCCAGCTGATCCTCGGAAAGCTTTTTCATATATTCCCGGCTCTGGATCCGTCCCCATACCGCACAATGGGCGCCAACCTCAAAGCTGCCTGCATATCTGGCATTCCTGCCCCAACAGATGCAGGGAATGTAATCCGATTTTCCGTAAGGTCTGTTGACCGCCAGCAGCACATCCGCGATCTCCCGACCCAGCGGCGTCTTACGGTAAACCGGCTCCTTACAGATATAACCGTCCAGATAAATCTGGTTTGTCCGCGCACTTTCCTCCAACTCATCCACGAATGTGATCTCCCTTGCAAACACAGATAAAATCAGCTTATTCCTGCGTTCTTCATGGCGGTTATACGAACGGAACTGTCCGTAAATGCTTACATATTCCCCCTCGTAATTCGCATCCACGTCGATCAGGCGCTCCGATACCATAACCGGGATGATATCATAGGATTCGCTCAGCCGCGCGACTTCCACATCCATCATGTAAAAGCCTTCACCGAAAATCTCATGGCTAAACGTAAATCCGCTGATAATTTTGCCCATTACTGCTGCCTGGTTGTTTTCAATTACCTTATCTGTCATTTTAAAGTTCTCCCTTCTTGTTACAAGAATTTTTTCCTGTCATGTAATTCCATTTTATGGGGTTTCTTCCTAATTTATGAATATACGGAGGCGCACAATTCTCCTTTTCCCGACATCTGCGCCCGCTTCCGGCAGTTTTTTCCTTATTTTTGTGTCGAAAAACAGCTCTTTGGGCGTTTTAATGGTTGCATCAGAAAAAAAGCGGTGCTATACTTGTACCGTTTAAACCCGGAAATGATGAAATGCGCGGCCGGAATGCCGCAGTACAAGCCGCTTTGGCGGCGGAATGTGAGGAAAAAATGAGACAGAAAAGAGAAGACGTGAGAAACGTTGCCATTATCGCCCATGTCGATCACGGCAAAACCACACTGGTTGATGAGCTGTTAAAGCAAAGCGGTGTGTTCCGTGCCAATCAGGAAGTGGCAGAACGCGTGATGGACTCCAATGCCATCGAGCGCGAACGCGGTATCACCATCCTTTCTAAAAATACAGCCGTTACCTACAACGGCACAAAGATCAATATCATCGACACTCCCGGACATGCCGATTTCGGCGGCGAGGTAGAACGTGTCCTGAAAATGGTAAACGGCGTTATCCTCGTTGTAGACGCATTCGAAGGTCCCATGCCGCAGACCCGTTTCGTTCTGCGCAAGGCCCTGGAACTGCAGCTTCCCGTTATCGTCTGCATCAACAAGTGCGACCGTCCCGAAGCGCGTCCGCTGGAAGTACAGGATGAAGTTCTGGAGCTGTTCTTAGAGCTGGATGCTACTGACGAGCAGCTGGATTGCCCCTTTGTTTACGCATCCGCGAAAAACGGCAGTGCGACGACGAACCTGACCGTTAAGAATAAGGATATGAAGCCTCTGTTCGACACGATCCTGGACTACATCCCTGCTCCCGAGGGCGACCCGGATGCTGGTCTGCAGCTGTTGATCAGTACCATTGATTACAACGAATACGTCGGCAGAATCGGCGTCGGCAAAGTGGATAATGGCAAGGTTTCCGTCAATCAGGAGGTTGTCATCGTCAACCATCACGATCCCGACTCCACCAAGCGCGTAAAGGTCAGCAAGCTTTACGAGTTTGACGGTCTGAATAAAGTAGAAGTCCGCGAGGCGGGTATCGGCTCCATCGTTGCAATTTCCGGTATTGCAGACCTGCACATCGGAGACACGCTCTGCTCTCCCGATGCGCCCAACGCAATTCCGTTCCAGAAAATTTCCGAGCCTACCATTGCAATGTACTTCATGGTAAACGACTCTCCCCTTGCCGGCAAAGAAGGAAAATTCATCACCAGCCGTCATTTGAGAGAGCGTCTGTTCCGGGAATTAAATACCGACGTTTCCCTTCGCGTGGAAGAAACAGATTCCACCGATAGCTTTAAGGTATCCGGACGCGGCGAGCTGCATCTGTCCGTCCTGATCGAGAACATGCGCCGTGAGGGCTATGAGTTTGCAGTCAGCAAGGCGGAGGTTCTGTACCATTATGATGAAAAGGGTCACAAGCTCGAGCCTATGGAACAGGTATATATCGATGTTCCGGAAGAGTTTGCCGGAAACGTTATCGAAAAGCTCGGTCAGAGAAAGGGCGAACTGGTCAACATGACCCCCGGCCACAGCGGCACGACCCGCCTGGAATTCATGATTCCTTCCCGCGGTCTGATCGGCTACCGTGGTGAGTTCATGACCGACACCAAGGGCAACGGTATCATGAACGCTATATTTGACAGCTATGCGCCTTACAAGGGCGATATCCAGTACCGCAAGCAGGGCTCCCTGATCGCATTCGAGGCAGGCGATGCCATCACCTACGGTCTGTTCAATGCACAGGAGCGCGGCACACTGTTTATCGGAGCCGGTGAAAAGGTTTACGCCGGAATGGTTATCGGTCAGACCGGCCGCAGTGAAGACATCGAAGTCAACGTCTGCAAAACCAAGAAGCTGACCAACACCCGTTCTTCCAGCGCCGACGATGCCCTGCGCCTTTCCCCTCCGCGCATTTTAAGCCTGGAGCAGGCACTGGACTTCATCGACACAGACGAGCTTCTGGAGGTAACTCCCAAGTCTCTCAGAATCCGTAAAAAAATCCTGGATCACACCATGCGCAAGCGTGCTGCAATCCAGAACAAGTAAGCAAAAAAGAGAGCCGCAAGGCTCTCTTTTTGCGCTACTTTCAAATTTCCGTAAGGAAATTTGAAAGGTTCCTTTTTTAGGGCGCTACTTCTAAATTCCTGAAGGGAATTTAGAAGGTTCCTTTTTAATCCTTCAAAATCAGCTCCACCGGACAGTGATCCGATCCAAGAACCGTTGTGTCGATCTTTGCATCCTCCAGTCTGTCTTTTAAACATTCTGACGTCATAAAATAATCGATTCTCCATCCGGCATTTTTGCTGCGGGCCTGGAAGCGGTACGACCACCAGGAATAGATGCCCTCCTGATCCGGATAAAAATACCGGAACGTATCGATAAAGCCATTCTCCTGCAGCTTTGTCATCTTTCCACGCTCTTCATCCGTAAAGCCCGCGTTTTTACGGTTGGTTTTCGGGTTCTTTAAATCAATCTCCTTGTGCGCAACATTCAAATCTCCGCAGAAAATCACCGGCTTGTTTGCTTCCAGCTTCTTCAAATACGTGAAAAAGTCGTCCTCCCATTTCATCCGATAATCCAGTCGAGCCAGACCGTCCTGGGAATTGGGTGTATACACTGTAACCACATAATAGTCCGGGTATTCCAGCGTGATTACTCTGCCCTCGTGATCGTGTTCCTCAATTCCGATGCCGTATGCGACCGACAGAGGTTTCTGCTTTGTAAAAATCGCCGTCCCGGAATAGCCCTTTTTCTCCGCATAATTCCAGAACTGTTCATAGCCCGGCAGCTTCATCTCGATCTGCCCCGCCTGAAGCTTCGTCTCCTGCAAACAGAAAATATCGGCGTCCGCCTCGTTGAAAAAATCCATAAAGCCCTTTGTCATACAGGCGCGAAGCCCATTCACATTCCATGAAATCAATTTCATACCTTTTCTCCGTTTCTATTACAACTATGCTCAGCCGCCCAACTGCTTACGCATCCGGCGCCACGAAATACAGCTTCTCCACCTCTTCTATGCCAGCCTTCGCTGCGGTTGCCTCTATAATTTCTTTTTTCAATCCGGGCACACACTCTGCCGCAAGCAGCACCGTCAGCTCCACCTGATCCGTGTAAACCGTGTCCTCCGCTTCCAGACCGTTTTGGCGCAGGATGTACTGAATCCTTCCGATTCCATTATAGTCTGTGCAGATTTTTAAACGGACGCCGTAACGCATCGTCCCGATTTTGGACGCGGCAATTCCTTCTTTTACTGCGCTAGAATAGGCACGCACCAGTCCGCCGGTGCCCAGCAGCACGCCGCCGAAATATCGTGTCACAACGACTGCGACGTTTCTTACACCCTCGCCTAAAAGCACCTCCAGCATCGGACGTCCCGCCGTCCCGGAGGGCTCGCCATCGTCGCTGCAGCGCGTCAGCTCCGCTTTCGTGCCGATGACAAACGCCGAGCAATTATGCCGGGCGTCCCAGTATTTTTTCTTCATCTCATCAATAAACGCAACCGCCTCTGCTTCGGATTCGACCGGACGGACGTTTGCGATAAAGCGCGATTTTTTTTCCACCAGCTCTGCCTGACCGCCCTCCAGCACCATCCGGTAAGGCTCCCTGACCGTTTCTTTTTCTTCCATAAAAATTCTCCATTCTACAGCTGCACCGCGGTTTCTCATCTGTCCGCTGACAGGCGTTTCCCGCTTCCCAACCAGTATAACAGCATTTCTTTTTGTGAACAATATCTTAATATGGCAGAAAAACCTTTATTTACCTGCCCGATTTTGCTATAATCAGGGGAGGTAATGTCCAAAACCAAGGAGGTTTCATTGCATGAATTATGGCAAAAAGAGTGTAAAACAGAAAAAGAAAGCACTCCAGTCCACATCTTCGAAGCTCGGACGCAAATGCCTGCTCACCTTTTCCAAGGTGCTGCTTTTATGCGTCATTGCAATCGGGATTATCGGCATCTGCGCCGGACTGGGGGTTTTCAAGGGGATTATAGATTCTGCACCTACCATCACACTGGAGGATGCAACTCCCACCCGATACTCTTCCTTTATTTATGACAGCAAGGGAAACCAGATGGCGAAGCTGATCGCCGAGGACTCCAACCGTGTCCCCGTTACGATGGATCAGATTCCCACCGATCTGGCAAACGCCTTTGTCGCCATCGAGGATGAGCGTTTTTACCAGCACAACGGTATCGACATCATGGGGATTCTCCGTGCCGGCGTAACCGCCGTAAAGACCGGCTTCAAACGGCAGGAGGGTGCCAGCACCATCACCCAGCAGCTGATCAAAAATACCGTTCTGACGACCTGGACTCAGGAAAAGACGCTGGGCGAACGAATCAAGCGAAAAGTCCAGGAGCAGTATCTTGCGATTCAGCTGGAAAAAGATACCAACGACAAATCCAAGATCCTGGAACAATACATGAACACGATCAACCTGGGGCAGAACACGCTGGGCGTACAGGCTGCCTCCAAGCGTTATTTCAACAAAAACGTCTGGGAGTTAAGCCTTTCCGAATGCGCGACCATCGCCGGAATCACCCAGAACCCGTCCAAGTATAATCCGCTGACCCATCCTGACAAAAACCAGGATCGCCGTGAAAAGGTGCTGACCAACATGCTTGAGCAGGGCTATATCACACAGGTGCAGTACGACGAGGCGGAATCGGATACTGACAGCTTATACCGCAGAATCCAGACCGCTAACCTCGAAGTCGGCGGAGATTCTTCCGTAGACTCTTACTATGCGGATGCAGTCAAAGAAGCCGTAACCGAAGACCTGATCGCAGCCGGCTATACGGAAACCCAGGCTTACGTCATGGTTTATTCCGGCGGTTTGAGCATTTTCTCCGCCATGGATCCCGATATTCAGGCGATCTGTGACTCCGTTGCTTCCGACGAATCCCTCTATCCGGACGGCACGCGCTGGCTGCTAAGCTACCAGCTGACCTACCGCGATCCTGATTCTGAGGAAGAAGGCGGCATCGTCAACATCAGCTCGGAAAAGTACAAATCCTATTATCAGGAAAACGGCGACAAAAACTTCAACCTCCTGTACAGCTCTCAGGAAGAGGCAAATGAAGCGATCGAGGCTTACAAAGCTGCTACGATTCCTGACAGTGCGGAAATTATCGGCGAATCCATCACCCTGACGCCCCAGCCCCAGATTTCCTTAACGATTGAGGATCAGTCCACGGGCTATGTCGTTGCCATGATCGGCGGCCGCGGCACCAAGGAAGGAAACCTGACCCTGAACCGCTCCACCGATGCGGTCCGTCAGCCGGGTTCCACCTTTAAGATCGTCTCCACCTATGCGCCCGCGCTGGACAGCGCCGGCATGACTCTCGCGGATGTCGAGGTCGACGGTCCCTTCAACTATGACAATGGCAGACCGGTATCCAACTGGTATTCCAGCGGCTACCGCGGCATCTGTTCCCTGCGGGATGGTATCCGGGACTCCTTAAATATCGTTACAGTAAAGGTCCTGACGCAAATCACCCCCCGTCTGGGCTATGAATATTTACAAAAATTCGGCTTTACCACACTGGTAGACGGCGTAGAGAAAAACGGCAAGATTTTCTCCGACGTCCAGCAGGCCCTCGCCCTTGGCGGTATCACATACGGTGTGAAAAACATCGAATTAAACGCCTCCTATGCCACTATCGCAAACGGCGGGCAATATATCAGACCCAAGCTGTATACGATTGTAAAAGATCACGACGGCAACGTTATTTTGGATAACACCAGCACCGAGGGTACGCAGGTCATCAAACCCTCCACCGCATTCCTCTTAACGAGCGCAATGCAGGATGTTGTCACTTCCGGTACCGGTACTGCTGTCAACTTCGGCGGCATGTCCATCGCCGGTAAAACCGGTACGACGTCCGATTATAACGATATCTGGTTCTCCGGCTACACACCCTACTACACCTGTACGACCTGGACAGGTTATGACAACAACACAAAGCTGCGCAAGGGCGAAGAACGAAGCCTTGCAAAGAAGCTCTGGAAAGCAGTCATGAGCCAGGTGCACGAAGGTCTGGAAAACAAATCCTTCTCTCAGCCTGCCGATATCGTCGCACAGACTGTCTGCGCAAAGTCCGGCAAGCTGCCGACCGCACTCTGCGGTGAAACCTTAAAGACCGAATATTTTGCTGTAGATACGGTTCCGACAGAAACCTGTGACGTACACTATCAGGGTAGTGTCTGTGCCTACAGCGGTCTGCCCGCAGCAGATGCCTGCCCCTTTGCAACGGAGGGTACTCTGGAAATGCTTCCGGAAAACGAACGTATCCTGACCGGTCAGGTGACCTCTGAGGATTCCCAGACGGTCTGCGAGCACAGCTCCGTCTTCATGGCAACCCCCGGTGCAGATCAGATCATCGAGCAGGAACGGCTCGAGCTTCAGCTGCGCAGCAACTCTGCACAGTACGAAGCTCTGCTCGTAAGCCTGCAGCAGCAGCTCCAGACCGCAGTAGAGGATAAGGCGATTGCAGATCAGGAGCTTGCAGCTGCTGCCGATGACAATGCAAAAGCGGCTGCACAGAGTGCTTCCGATGAGGCACAGCGCCGCATCGACAGTCTCAACGCACAGATCAATCAATTAAATGCCGCACAAACCTCTGTCCAGACACAGTCTGCCGCAGCTGCACAGTCTTCCGACGGCAGCGCAGCCGACAATGTCCCTGTCGATGATGGAAATGCAAACTAACGCGCTTACAGCGCATACCTGAAAAGAACAAAGAAATAACAGTTCCGCAGGTCAGAGCAGTAAATATGCAGACCTGCGGAACTGTTACAAAAAGAATTACAATATTGCTTTCAAAAGGGGACTGATGCCCAGCGTCAATCCCCTTTTCTTTTTCCAGAAAAATCTTCCAGCTTTCCTGACATGGTTTCAACAGGAGCTCTTTACTTCACAACACCCTTTTTCAAAATAATGTTGGCATACTGAGCTTTTTCTCCGGTCGCTACCACGCAGTACGCCTTTTTGGCGCGCTCGTAATAGGCAAACCGCTCGATCTTATGCACCTCTGTGCCCGGCTCATAATAGTTCAGGAGAGCCTTATAAGCCTCCCAGATCACCGGTACAACCGTATCTCCCGGCACGACCTCCATCAGGACGAAATGCTCGGGATCGTACTGATCCAGCGGAAACAACGGCAAAATCGCCGCCAAAAGCTCTGCCGTACCGATTCCATCCGCCCGGATCACCCGTTGTCCGATGCTGCTGGACGGAAAGTTCGCATCCGCCAGCACGATCTCGTCTCCGTGTCCCATTTCATCAAGAACTTTTAACAGCTCCGGTGAAATCAGTGGTGAAATTCCCTTCAACATATCGAATATCCCCTTAAACTTATTCTGCAGCAGCGCGCCTGCCACGCCGTATTTTCGCCGCACGCGCTGTCATCACACCAGGCTGCAGCGCCATACCTCCACGCCGCTGTCCTGGAATACCTCTCTCAGACGCTTCTGCACCTGTTCCGCAGTCACGCCTTTTTTCAGGATAACCTGTAAAAAACCTCCGCCGCCTGCGCCGCAGATCATCTTTCCGTCGATCAGATCCTCCACGGAACTAAAGATCATATCAATACAGGTATTAGTACAGCCGCCATCCAGCCGTCTGGAAAGCTCCCAGTGCTGGTTCAGGAGCTGTGCAAAGCCGTCTACATTTCCCTTTTCCAGCTCAAAGCGCATCAAAACCGCTATCCGCTGGATCTCATAAAGCACCTCCACCGTATCCGGGTTCCCGCTCACATAGCGGCTTACAATATCGCGCAGCAGGTTTCTTGCAAGCCTGCGCTGTCCGGAATAAATCAGGCAGAATCGCTCGTTTAACTCCTGCAGCGTCTCTGTGCTGATGCTGCAGGGACTGCAGCCGATTTCCTGTACAATCGCTGCATCGCTGGTCACCATTTTGATTCCAGGCGCAAGCCCGCCCACCTGGTCCTGCCAGCCGCCGCCCGTGGACATAATCTGCTCCATGCACAGGACCCGGTTGTACAGCTCCTCCTGGGACAGCTCCTTTCCGAGCATCCGGTAAATCGCCTTGACACATGCGCCCGCAAGAATCGAGGATGTACCGAGGCCGCTGCCTCTCGGGATATGAATCACCTGTGTGGACAAATAGAGTCCGCTGCCGAGATTTTTTGTCACCTCTTCGACAGAAATCTGCTCCCGGTACGGAATGATGCCGCAGGCGATCAGCGCCGCCTTATGCAGGGCAAAGGGATCGTAAGGATTGCTGGAATCCTGCAGCTGACTGATTTCAGAAAATGCCTGCTCTGCGCCGCTGTCCGCGCTGGCCAGCACGATCTGATTGCCCGGAATCTTTTTCACAACTGCCTCGACAGGATTCTGTCCGTCCAGCTTCACCGCCGCATTCAGCACCGTTCCGCCGTGCTCCATGCAATATGGAGGCGTATCGCTCCAGCCGCCGCCCCAGTTGACGCGCACGGGCAGGCGTACCACCACTTCCTCCTGCTCCATTTTTGCCGTCGGATCGTAGGAAAGCCCTGCCACCGCCCCGACAAGAATCGCGTTTCGGATCGTATCCAGGCACAGGTCAAGATACTTATCCTGCTTCGTCAGACAGGACAGCGCATAATAAATCCGGATTTTCCGGGAAAATTCAAACAGCTCCTGTTCGTCCAGCTTTTCCGCCAGACCGCAAAGCTGCCGGATTACACGCGCATTGATCTCCCCGTTGAACACCTTCACCGCCTCATGGAGATTATCCTTTTTGTCGATGGCCTCCAGCAGGGATTCGATTTTTACCTTATCCTCCAGCTTATCCTGCCAGGGCAGAATCGCCGTCACATCCGCCTGGTTGAAGCTGTCCTTTAAAGAAATCCCGTCTTCCAGTGTTGGAAAACCGTCTTCATATGCACGCAGTGTCGCAGATACTGCTTCCTGAATCGTATTTCGAATCGGATAAACTGCCGCCGTCCACAACGGTTCGCCGATCTTTTTTCCAAATAATGCCGCTTCCTTCGGATTGTCGCAAACGCCGTACATCCGGACAACAAACCTGCCATCCTGCAGCTTTAGCCCATGCAGTACCGTATCCGCCGGAACGCTCTGTCCATCCAGCGTCACGCCGGAGATCACGCAGCGCTCCCCGACAACCGTACCATGATGCAAATAGCTGTCCTCGATATAGCTTCCCGCGCCAACGTCTGCACGCAGACTGATATAGCTGTTTCCAGCCCCATAGCTTTTTTCCTGACTGTTGGTGTTGATCCGCGCCTGCCAGCCCAGATGCGTAAATTGCTCCATCCCCTCCGTCATCAGATGCAGCAGCTCCCGGGTCGTCCCAAAATGGATAAATGCCGCCGGTGACATCCGGATCAGCTTCATCTGATAGGGATGCAGCGCCGCCCAGATTTTTTCCCGGCAGGCTCTCAGCTCCGGTGTAAACTCACCCTCGGGCGTCTCTTGATAATACTGCCCCAGGGTGGAATCCGACGCCAGTGGATACAGAAAGTCCGCATAAAACGAAAGCCGCGCCTGTTCGTTGACACAGGCGGCAAACTTTTCCTCTGTGTCGATCAGACTGTAAAGGGAATTGAGCAGGTCTACGCTCATCATAACCGCGCCGGTGTCAATATCCACATACCCGTGCTCGTCCACCGCACCCATTTCGTGCAGCTGCTCTACGGTCTTTTTATGTAAAAATCCGCCGACATTTCCTTCCCTGTCCCGTCTGTATACACCGTGGTTTTTGCCGATTTCTGCAGGCTCCTTGATCGACAGCGCCGCAGCGCCTTTTCCGTAAAAATCGATCTGCAGCGGGTTAAACAGCAGCAGCACATCCCCAGAGCAGACAAGCATTCCGGCGTTCATCCGCGCCGCAACACCGCACATGGCAATCATAAATTCGTCGAACAGCGTCGATCTGCGGCCGTTTGGAAGAATCCGCGGCACGGGGGAAAAGAGCTTGCCGCAGGCGGAATACTGGGGCACGCGCTTACTGTCCCCGCCGGAATGGATGACCAGAATACGCTTGCCGTCAAAGGCGTGGCAAGCTGCTTCGCCGGGCTGCGCAGACACAAACTGCCTGCTCTCTGCTGCGCCGTCACCCTGCACTGCGCTATGCGGCACAGCAGCCGGACTCTGCTTCCCCGCCGCATGCTCCCGGATATACCGCAGCACATTTAAAGTCGCGCCGCCGCTTCCGACACGCTTGCCGTCCGGATCAGGCAGCACCGCATAGTGTGTCTTTTCCGGGAGCATCTGATGCTTTAAGCGGTAGGAAATCTGCGCACGATATGCCTGAGCCTGGGCCTCGTTCGAAGCCGTCAGCACCACATAATCCCACAACGGCAGGTTCGGGTTGTGCAGAATTTCCTCATACTGTTTCGTACAGTCCCGATAAGACTGCTGTAAAAATAACGTCTGATAAGACAATCAAATACACATCCTCTCTTGTATTTCATGGCTGCAGATACCAAAATCCAGCTTCTTCTGCAGACCTCTCACTACTGGTAGGATAGCATATTCCGGGCGCTATTTCCACTGAAAAACGGCAATTCCGACAGCCGCTACAGCAAGTCCGATCGCCTTTCTCCACTCACACGCTGCTTTTTCAACGCCGAACAGCCCAAACAGCTCCACAAGGTACGCCGCCGCGATCTGCGCCACCACGATAAACAGAACCGCCCTTGCAGGTCCAAGCATCGCCATCGCCTTAATCACTGTCCAGGTAATCCCGGCGCCGAGTACGCCGCCAAGCAGCAGATACTTCGGCTCGCTCCTAAACACGGCAAACAGATTCGACCGGTCCGCTGCAAGCCAAACTGCCAGGCACGACAGCAGCGCCGTCGCCTGCACAAACACATTCGCAGACCAGATGCTCGATGCTTTCGTGACCTGTGTATTGAAAATGCCCTGCACGCTCATCAGAACCCCGGATAAAACTGCAATCAAAAATCCAACCATCCTGCAAGCCTCCTTCTTCCGTCCGCCCTGACAGCGTCCGGTATGAAATACAGTATGCGTTATGGTTGGATTTTTATACACGTTCTTATTCTTCTTCGCCCTCGGCGTAATCGATTTGAGTCTCCGTAGGCACTTCGATATATTCTTCTTCCACGTACTGCGTGCCGGTTACCTGTGTCATGATTTTTTCCGAAAGGTCTTTTAAAACGTCCGAAACGTTTTCTCCCTCCCAGATTTTCGTCTCCGCGATCTCCATCTGTACCCAGAAGTTCGCAGTCGCCATCAGCTTCGGCACTGGAACCGTCTGGCTGTATTCCTGCCAGAACGCTGCCATCTCCTCCGTCTGCTGCGCTGCGCTCTTTTTGGCAGGCACAAGGGTACTGCGGTCAAACAGCTTATCCGCGCTGTCCGTGCAAAGCCATGCTGCGAAATTATCCGCCTCGTCCTGATGCTTGCCGTAGCCGTTTACAACAATGCTTCCGGTCACGGAAATACCGCGGGAGCAAACCGTTTCACTGATATCCGGCAGGGACGCTACGCCGTATTCCCACGCAAAGCTTCCGTCTGCCTTCGCCTGCACAACCCGATCCAGAATATCGGTGGTCGCGATCGTATAAACCAGCTTTCCATCCAGAAAATCCTGCACAACCTGGTCGTAGCTCGAAGTCGCCGCATCGATCGAGAAAAACTGACTCAGCTTCTGGTACGCCGCAAGCCCGTAAACCGCATCCTGATTATAGATGTTGATCCGGGACGAATCATCCCCGCAGCTTCCGCCAACGGTGATATAATTTCCTGCAAAGAAATAATTATAGAAAAAATCAGATACATCCCATCGGAAAACCGATTCTACCGTTTCCGGCGCGTTATACTCATCCGCAAAATTCCGGATATCATCAATCGTTTTCGGAATCAGGGACGCCTCGTCCGTTTCCAGCTCTGCCGCCGCCTGCTCCAGATACGTCTGGTTGTATACAAGCGCGCTGGTTTCAAAATACAGCGGATAAGCAACCGCATGTCCCTGATAGGTCACAGCGTCCAGTGCAGTCTGCGGAAAATTTTCGGTATTCAGGACAGCATTCTGATCCTTCACATTTACCGCCAGCCCGGCAAGGTACGCTTTTTCCAGTCCGTCATTGCTGATCAGGTAAACATCCGGCATCGATTCCTCTGCGATGGAAGCGTCGTTTACTGCCTCGAGATATTCCAGACCGCTTTTCAAAACCGGAACAACACGCACGCCGGTCGCATCCTGATATTCAAGCGCCATCGCGGAAAGATAATCTTCCAGTTTTTCCTCGGTATACCACACCGTCAGCGTCGGTTTGGACGACAGAATACCGTCCGTAGAAACGCCTGCCTTATCCAGGGCAGAGGCGCCCGCATAAATCAAAGCCCCCGCAGCACAAACACCGCAGACCGCCCCGATCAGTTTTGGGTAAAAAGACATGTTCCTCTCCATTTCTTTCTTTTTTGCCGCGCTGCCGTTTCCCGGCAGCTACGCGTTTTGCTCCTGAAACGTTTTCAGGCATGAATCCAGAATTTCGATCATTTCATCCACATCTGTGTCGGTGATGACAAGAGGCGGAACGAAGCGGATAATATTGGTTCCCGCGTTGATCAGAATCAGACCGTTTTCCAGTGCTGCGTTGATCACAGGCGCAACCGGACGGTCAAAGACAAGTCCCTGCATCAGTCCCATGCCTCTTCTGTCCGTGATAAAATCATATTTTGCTGCCAGGCTGTCCAGCTTTTCTTCCAGATAAGCCGACACCTCCCGCACATGCTCCAGAATATTGTTTTCTTCAAACAGCTCCAGCACCTTTGCCACAGCTGCACATGCCAGCGGATTGCCGCCGTAGGTCGTGCCGTGGTCGCCTGCCGTAAGCGAATGCTGTCCGACCTTTTCCGTCATTAAAAATGCACCCACCGGAACACCGCAGCCAAGGGCTTTTGCCGTCGTCATGATATCCGGCTTTATGCCATATTTCTGCCACGCATACCAATAGCCGGTTCGTCCCATGCCGCACTGGATTTCATCCAGAATCAGCAGGATATCCTTTTCATCGCACAGCGCGCGCACTTTTTTCAGAAAGTCCTCCTGTACCGGATAAATTCCGCCTTCTCCCTGCACGGTTTCCAGCAAAATTGCGCACGTCTTGTCATTCACACATGCCAGCACGCTGTCAAAATCGTTGAGGTCGGCAAACCGGATATTGCCGATTCCGGGCTCAAATGCCTCTCTATAATGCGGATTGCCGGTTACCGACAGTGCTCCCATCGTCCGACCGTGGAACGAATGGTTCATGGCAATGATCTCATGATCCGTCGTGCCGTCTTTTAAATAAGCATATTTCCGCGCCGCCTTGATCGCGCCCTCGATCGCTTCCGCACCGCTGTTGGTGAAGAACACGCGGTCCATCCGGGAAACCTTTTTCAGATGTCTTGCCGCTTCCACCGCAGGAACATTGTAATAATAATTCGAGGTGTGGATGACCTTGTCGATCTGCGCCTTCAGCGCATCATTGTACCCGGCATTATGATAGCCGAGGGCAAATACCGCAATACCAGCCACAAAATCCAAATACCGTTTTCCTTCTATATCATATAAAGATACGCCGTCGCCGCGATCCAGAACGACCTGATACCGATTATAGGTATGCAGAAGATCCTGCTCGGCTTCGTCGATATACTGCTGCATCAATTCACCCATGTTTCCTCCATTCCGCAGGCACTTTGTGCCGAAGGTGCTTTGCACTGCTTTAAACCTGCTCATCGTCTCCGACAATCGCCGTTCCGATCCCATGATCTGTAAAAATTTCCAAAAGCAGACAGTGGGGGATTCTGCCGTCCAGGATATGTACCCGGTTGACGCCGCCTTTAACCGCCGCCGTACAGTTGTTTAACTTCGGCAGCATGCCGCCGCCGATCTCGCCGCTGCTGACAAGCGCTTCCGCGTCGCTTGCTGTAATGCGGGAGATGAAAGAGGATTTATCAGAAAAGTCTTTGTACAGACCTTCCACATCCGTCAGGAACACGAGCTTGTCCGCGCCGACCGCCCTTGCGATCGCGCACGCTGCGTCGTCTGCATTGATATTATAGGTCTCGCAATTTTCATCCATGCCCACCGGAGCTACGATCGGAAGGTAATCGCAGTCGATCAGATCATATAAAATCTTGGGATTTACTTTGGTCACATCGCCGACAAAGCCGATATCCTTCCCATCGGAATATTTCTTTTCCACCTGCAGAAGACCGCCGTCCTTGCCGCTGATGCCAGCTGCGGGTACGCCAAGCTCCTGTACCATGGCAACCAGATTTTTGTTGACGCGCCCCAGCACCATTTCCGCAATTTCCATCGTTTCAGCGTCCGTCACGCGCAATCCGTTGACAAAAACAGGCTCCTTGCCGGCTTTTGCCACCCATTTGCTGATGGCCTTGCCGCCGCCGTGTACGATGATCGGCTTAAAACCTACCAGCTTTAACAGCGTCACGTCCTTGATGACGTTTTTCTGCAGTTCTTCATTGCTCATGGCGCTGCCGCCGTATTTTACCACGATAATTTTCCGGTTGAATTTCTGGATATAGGGGAGCGCTTCAATCAGCACCTCCGCTTTTTTCATGATCTGTTCCATTTCCGGTTTTTCCACTTTTTCCTCCCATTTCTGCGCACGTTTCCTTTTGCGGCGCTGTGAGACTGTTTTATCGTTCTAACGCCGGTTCGCGTCAGCTGCGGTAGTCCGCGTTAATCTTGACATAATCGTAGGTTAAGTCACAGCCCCAGGCTGTCGCTTTTGCCTCACCCATCTTCATATCCACAAGCGCAGTCACCTCGGAGCAGGACAGGATTCGGGTCGCTTCTTCCTCGCTGTAATCCGCCGCCATACCATCCTTGAAGATCAGGATCTTTCCGGCGCTGCTTTCCAGATACAGTTCTATCGCCTCGGGATCAAATTTTGCCCCGGAATAGCCCAGCGCACACAGAATCCGTCCCCAGTTCGCATCGTGTCCAAACAAAGCTGCCTTTGTCAGGCTGGAGGTGATGACCGATTTTGCCAGGGTCTTTGCATCTTCCTTATTATCCGCATGAATGACCTTTACCTCGAACAGCGCGGTTGCGCCCTCGCCGTCGCCAGCGATCTTCTTCGCCAGCGTCTCATTGACATAATGAAGCGCTTCCACAAACGTATCGTAGTCCGCGCCCTTTTCCGTGATTTCATGGTTTCCCGCCTGACCGTTTGCCAGCACAAGCAGCGTATCGTTTGTCGAGGTATCGCCGTCTACGGAAACCATGTTGAAGGTATCCTGCACGTCAGCGCTCAGTGCTTCCTGCAGAAGCTTTTTGGAGATATTCACATCCGTTGTCACAAATGCGAGCATTGTGCACATATTCGGATGAATCATGCCGGAGCCTTTGCACATGCCGCCGATGGTTACTTCTTTTCCACCAATCGTCACCTTTACTGCAACCTGCTTGTTGCGGGTATCCGTTGTCATAATCGCCTTTGCCGCATCGGTTCCTGCCTCTTCTCCGGGCTTGATCGCCTTTGCCAGCATACGCACACCTTCGGTCATTTTTTCCATCGGAAGCTGCATACCGATGACGCCGGTCGAACAAATCAGGACGCTCTGAGGAGAAATCTCCAGCGCATCTGCTGCGGCTCCTGCCGTCTCCCTGCAATATTCATAGCCGAGCTTTCCGGTACATGCATTTGCGATGCCGGAGTTTACAACGATCGCCTGAGCTTCCCACTCGCTCTCTACGACTTCCTTATCCCATAAAACAGGAGCCGCTTTTACTACATTCGTCGTAAACACGCCCGCTGCGCGACACGGCGTTTTGGAATACACCATTGCCATATCTTTTCTGTTCTGATACTTGATCCCGGCCTCTACGCCGGCTGCCAAAAATCCCTTTGCTGCGGTTACGCCGCCTGTAATGATCTCCATATGTTCCTCTTGCCTTTCTTTTTATGTCAGATTGAGCAGTATCTTATGCCCGCTCAAGCATTGAAATTTTCGATATTTTTCTGATTTAAAACAAAATCGTAATAGTTTAAATCTTCGCGCTTCGTCCAGCCGATCTGCTTCCAGAAGGCGTTGCCGATATCATTTTTCGTAAACGCGATCAGGGATACCTTATTGATGCCCTCCTGCTGCAGCGCATTCATACAGTGCACCACCATCGCCCTGCCGATCCCGTGCATCCGGTAATCCTCATGCACACAGACGTGATACAGACAGCCCCTGCGCCCGTCATGCCCGCACAAAATCGCGCCGACCACTCTGCCGTCCACCTCAGCGACTACGCTGATTCCGGGATTTCGCTTCAAAAACCGCTCCACCCCTTCTCTGGAATCGTCGATCGTCCGGATCGAAAACCCGTGAATCGTCATCCAAAGGGCGTATACCTGATCATAATCCTCTATTTGCATGCTGCGCACTGTAACCATTGTTATTTATCCTTTCCTGCCAGGGCCAACATAAGGCAAAAGCGCCTCGCCCCAGCTTTTTATCAGCCGTTCAGGCGACCATGCCGCATTCGCCGGCGACGTGGAGGGAAGCTTCCCCGCTTCCCGCTGACATGCCTTCTCACAATACCTGTGATATAATTCCCATGACTTTGCGCCGTTGCAAAACACCGCCTCAATCCTGGAATCCTGCAAAAGCCCGGCCACATCGTTTGCTGCCACATCCCGGATGGAGCTGTCCGAAGACCCTACAATCCGACAGGAAGCGATCACATCCCACACAGCGATCCCATTTGCCAGCAAAAAAGCCTTTTTCTCCTCCACCGACACCGGAACCTCCGCCTGACACACCCCCGCTAAAACCTTCCAAAACCGGTTCTGCGGATGCCCGTAATAAAAATGATTCTCCCTCGACTTCACCGACGGCAGACTTCCTAAAATCAACACTCTGGAATGCCCGTCCACAACCGGCGAAAAAGGATGCACCACCAACTCCTGCCCGACAGCCATCCAAAACACCTCAATCCTTCAAAGCCATTTCAAAGCACAAAAATTCTCTAACCCTAGATTTTACAAACAACTCCATGGAAAATCAAGACCTTTTTACCCCAACAGGGCAAAGTCGCCTACGGCGACCAGCCCCCAACAAACTCAGCCCTACCTCACAGGCCGCTGTTGCCGCAGGCAACCAGGCCTCACCGCGGCAGACTGATTGCCAGCCCCGGCTGCCGACTGCAATTGCGTCCCCTTGATTTGCAAGCGAAACTTTTGCAAAAACGCACAGGCTTCCGGCACCGAACGTCCGACTGTCCGAAGCAGGCATGCACAACCGCCAAAGCAGCCAAAAACCTACCACCATGCCTGCAAGTTTCGGACGTGAGGTGCGCCCTTAGGAAGCCGACGCGCTTTTGCATAAAAGTTTCAGCGCGCAAATCCCGGGGACGCAATGCAGTCGGCTGCCGGGGCGGTCAAAGTCTGCCGGGAATCCACCATCCCTTACGGGAACATCGGCACAAGATCCAGGCCCTCGGACTCCTCCAGTCCAAACATCAGATTCATATTCTGCACTGCCTGTCCTGCTGCGCCTTTCACCAGATTATCCATGGCTCCCATCATAATCACACGCTTCGTCCGCGGATCGACTTTAACGTTCACATCTACAAAATTGCTGCCCTCTACCCACTTCGTTTCCGGGCACACACCCTCCGGCAGCACGCGCACAAACTTCTCATCCTGATAATATTTGTCATAGGCTGCCCGAATCATTGCAGCATCCGGCAGTCCAAGGCTTCCGTCCGGCTTTTTCACTTCTTTTAAGGAAGCATAAGCCGTCACCAGAATTCCACGGTTCATCGGAACCAGATGCGGCGTAAAGTTCAGCACAACCGGACAGCCTGCCGCATAGGACAGCTGCTCCTCGATCTCCGGCGTATGGCGATGGCTCGCAACACCGTATGCCTTGATATTTTCATTCACCTCACAGTACAGGTTTGCAACCTTTGCACTACGCCCTGCCCCGGAGGTACCGCTCTTTGCATCAATAATCAGCGTATTCATATCGATCAGTCCCTCTGCTGCCAGCGGAAAGATCGAAGTAATGGAGCAGGTGGGATAACATCCCGGATTTGCTACCAGACGAGCCTGTTTGATCGCCTCACGGTTTCTTTCACACAGACCGTAAACCGCTTCCGGAATAAACTGCGGAGATTTATGTTCGATTCCATACCACTTTTCATAAGTAGCAACGTCCTTGATCCGAAAATCCGCACTCAGATCGATCACCTTTGTATTGGAAAGGATTTCCTCATCCAGAACTCCTGCCAGGAAGCCCTGGGGCGTCGCGGTAAAGATCACATCGACCTCTTTTGCCAGCTGCTTTAAATTATCATCCTTACAAACATCCTCTACAATCTGAAACATATTCTGATAAACAGACGCATATTTCTGATCCACATAGCTTCTGGATCCGTACCATTTGATTTCTGCCTCTTTATGCCCGTATAAAAGACGGACCAGCTCCCCGCCGGCATAGCCGGTCGCTCCGATAATTCCAACCTGAATCATTTTCTTTTCCTCCTTAACATTGCATAATCATACTGCATTCATGTATAATATTCAAGTATTTTTGGAATATATTCCATTTTCTGAATAAAATATTTATAATTTGCATAAATTTACACTTGCATTCCTTCGCATCCGGGTGTATAGTAATTTCAGTCAGTCGGGAACGGATGCTTCCATCCTTATCTTGACACAGCTTGAAAGAAAAATCAAACACAGCATATGGAGGAGTAATTATCATGAAAGAAAAAGTTATTTTAGCGTATTCCGGCGGTCTGGATACCACAGCCATCATTCCGTGGCTGAAAGAAAATTTCGACTACGAAGTTATCTGCGTCTGCATCGACTGCGGACAGGAAGAAGAGCTGGACGGTCTGGAAGAAAGAGCAATCTCCTGCGGTGCTTCCAAATTATATATCCTCGATGTAAATGACGAACTGTGCGACGAATACATCGTTCCCTGCGTACAGGCACATGCTGTTTACGAAAACAAATACCTGCTGGGCACCTCTATGGCGCGTCCGCTGATCGCAAAGAAGCTGGTTGAGGTTGCCCGCAAAGAAGGCGCTACCGCAATCTGCCACGGCGCTACCGGCAAGGGCAACGACCAGATCCGTTTCGAGCTCGGCATCAAAGCCCTGGCTCCTGATTTAAAGATCATTGCTGCATGGAGAAACGATAAGTGGACCATGGATTCCCGGGAATCCGAAATCGAATACTGCCAGGCTCACGGCATTCACCTTCCTTTCTCTGCAGATTCCAGCTACAGCCGCGACCGTAACATCTGGCACATCAGCCATGAAGGTCTGGAGCTGGAGGATCCCGCAAACGAGCCCAACTACGGACATCTGCTTGTTTTAGGCTGCACTCCCGAGGAAGCTCCCGACGAGGCAGAATACGTTACCATGACCTTTGAAAAAGGCGTTCCGAAGAGCGTAAACGGTGTAGAGATGAAGGTTTCCGACATCATCCGCACTCTGAACAAGCTGGGCGCAAAGCACGGCATCGGTATCGTCGATATCGTAGAGAACCGTGTTGTCGGCATGAAATCCCGCGGCGTTTATGAGACTCCCGGCGGAACGATCCTGATGGAGGCACATCAGCAGCTGGAAGAGCTGATCCTCGACCGCGATACCTATGCAGAAAAGATCGATATGGGCAACAAGATGGCTCAGATTGTATACGAAGGCAAATGGTTCACTCCTCTGCGCGAGGCAGTTCAGGCATTCGTAGAAAAGACTCAGGAATATGTAACCGGCGAAGTAAAATTCAAGCTCTACAAGGGCAACATCATCAAAGCCGGCACAACTTCTCCTTACTCTCTCTACAATGAAAGCCTTGCTTCCTTCACAACCGGCGATCTGTATGACCACCACGATGCAGAAGGCTTCATCAACCTGTTCGGACTTTCCAGCAAGGTTCGTGCAATGAAGATGCAGGAAGTAGAAAAGAACAACAACTAATCACCATACGCTAATAAAGGGCTTCCGTGCTTTTGGCACGGAAGCCCTTTTTGTTACAGTTCACTCGTATCTTTTTTTGCCCCGGCTTCTTGCAATCTTTTTTTCGATCTCCTATAATAAATCCTATAATAAATACGATGTGATTTAATTTTTAAAAATACAGGGAGTTTTTGAATGGATGTTTTACTGATTTTGGCAATTTATCTGCTGATTGTAAATCTTGCGGGATTTGCTGCAATGGGAATTGATAAAAACCGCGCACGCCGCAAGGCATGGCGCATTCCGGAATCGACGCTGTTTCTGCTCGCCATCATCGGCGGCAGCATCGGAAGCATCGCCGGAATGTATACATTCCATCACAAGACACTGCATCCACAGTTCGTCTGGGGAATGCCCGCTATTTTAATCCTACAGATTGCTGCGGTTTTGTACATCCTGTTCGGTCCTGTTTCCATTTCCCTCTTATAACAGGCCGGCGCTTACAGGCATCCTGTAAAACGCAGCTAAAAAATTTACAGTTCACTCGCACCATTCGCAAAATCGCATCTTTGAATGCTATTTACAAAAGATCAGGAGGTATCATTATGCACTTGGCAATCTGTGATGACCATATGGCGGACCGAAAACAAATGGAACGCCTTCTCGGACGGGAATCTGACCGCCGCATGAATACAACCGGTGTCCTGTATGTGGACTCTTTCGGCAGTAAGGAATCTATCCTCGTAACGCCTATGATCTATGATGCAATTTTTATGGATATGACAGAAGACGGCTGCGATGCGATCGAGCTTTCCCACATGCTTCGGGCCGATGGCACAGATGTCCCCATCGTTTTTTGCTGCGATAAGGTAGACTACCGCAAATCGAAAAATCTTCCCGATAATGCGCTTTTTCTGGACAAGCCCATTGTCGTTTCCGAGCTTACCGAAACCATCGACCATCTGCTGTCCATTAAAAACAGCAAGGTAAAAAAACTCGAATTCCGCAACCAGACCGACACCATTTACCTGACGGAGGACCAAATTTCCTACGCTTGGCCGAAAAACAACCGTCAAGTCTGCATTCACACTGCCGACGGCAGAGACTACACAACCGATATGTCCCTTGCTTCGTTTTGCGGCACTTTAAACAAATATGATAACTTTGTCCTGCTTGCCAGTAATACGGTGCTCAACATGCGGCATATCCGATCCATCTCCATGCTTAAGGTAACGATGCAGGACAGCAAATCCTTCCGCCTGGGCTTTGGAGAAGCGAAGATTCTGCGTAAATCGGTAGATGCCTGTATGAAAAAACCAGCGCAGGGAGAAAAGGCGTAGCAAACAAAAGAAACGGCCTCAGCTGACAAAAAGGCGAACAAATCAGCTGAGGCCGCACCTCTATTCTTCTAAAGATCTCATTCATTCCCTTTTTCCATCGGGCTGTAGCGCATCCGCACACGGATTCCCTGACTGTAATTGCCAAATCCGCTGCCAAAGAGCGTCATGCCGCCCACATGGGCAGCATCCTCCTGTACGGCAAATTTTAACCGGATCTGACTTTTATAATCGAGCTGCAGCTGAGTTGTGGAAACGTCTGAAATTTTCATTCCATCAATATACGTCCCGTTCTGATCGATAACAAGCATTTTTAACAGTCCGTACTGATTCCATCCGGAAAACCACCAGTTGGGTGTAAACAGCCCGTGCCTGTCCCCAAAGTCTCCCGGAGATGTCCACACTCCAACCGGCGTGTCATTTAATAAAAAGGTAATATCAGAGGGCCAGTCGTTATTAAAGCCCGGTGCCTCACTGGAAATCTCCATGGTGAAGGTAAGCTCGTCTATCTTTTGTCCTGCCGGAAGGATATTCGGGACCAGATATTCCACATAGCCTTTCGAAAGCCATAAAATTCCAGCTTCCGCGCGATCCGGATGGGCAAAATAGCGGGGATCGTCCACTTCACCGATCATCTTTTTCGTCGTGGAAATGCCGCAGGTGGGAAATACCTGATAGTCCGAATACTGCCCCACCGGGATTTCTGCCCGGAAAATACTGCCTTCGTCTGTCTCCTCCTGCGTCCCGATCTCCACCAGGATTCGGGTTTCCAAAACGCTGCACACCTTCTGGTTTCCATGTCCGACACTGTCCTGGGTCACACGGATCAGCCCGGCCTCCTCCAGCTTTCGGATATGGCTGGTCAGCGCGCCGTTGGTGATCTGCAGCCTGGCTGCGATCTCATTCATATTCATTTCTTTTTCTTTTAACAGCAGTAAAATGATGTTCACCCGGATATCCGAGCCAAGCACCTTGAACAGCTCTACGCCCTCTTCCAAATTTCTGATATGCAGCATCCGATTTCCCCCCTTTTTCCTGGTTTATCCAGCTACGATGTCCTACTTTTCCTGACTGCGATACCCGGCTTCTTCCGCCCGCGCTCCTGTCACGGTCGATCCATGCTGCCACAACGTCAGCCATCCGCAGGATCTACTTTTCCCAGTGGCGATACGGACAGCGATTCTTTTTCACCGCAGCCCGCAGCTCCACATAACAGCCGCATGCCAGACAGGTACCGGCTTCCAGATAGTCGCACGCCTTACATAGTTCCAGCCGTTTTTCATACACCTGCTGCGCCGTTTTTACCTCCGGATCGAGCTGTACGATATAGCGGTGCAGCTGTTTCATATAAGCTTCTTCGTCAAGCTCCCGCAGCAGGCATTTCAAGCAAGGCTTCTTCTGTGTGTCCATTTTCAGGAAATCCGCAGGCAGATGACGCTGCACGCAGGAATTTCCAGACTCAGGGTACCGTCCTTTTCCGCCACACCCTTAAAGGATTCTTCCTTCACAGCATCCGGCTCCTCGAACGTGTTATGCGCATTCATTGCGCCGGTCAGGATCTTTGCAGAAACAGTGCGGTTCTTCTTTTCCGTCAGCGCGATTTCCACAGGATAGCTCTGCTCTGCGGACAGATTCGCCAACGTAACCGTGATCGTGCCATCTTTCTGCACGGATACGGATTCCTGTAACGCCGGAATGGAAAATTCGCCGTTTTGGATCGTGTCGACGCCGGTTAAGTCGCTGTGCAAAAGCTCCGCATCCTGATGATATTTATACATATGGAAAATATGATACGTAGGCGTCAGAATCATCTTTTCGCCTTCTGTCAAAATCACGGACTGCAGCACATTGATAAGCTGAGCAATGCACGCCATCTTCACGCGGTCACAATGCTTGTTGAAAATATTGAGCGTCACGGCAGCTACAAGCGCATCCCGCATCGTGTTCTGCTGATACAAAAATCCAGGATTGGTTCCCGGCTCTACTTCGTGCCAGTTGCCCCATTCGTCCACTATCAGACCGATTTTTTTCTCCGGATCGTACTGATCCAGAATCGCGCCGTGCTTTTTGATCAGATCATCCATGTGAAGCGCCTTGCCAAGTGCCTGATACCAGCCGTCAGTTGTAAACTCCGTTGCAAAACCCTTGTTCATCCAGCTTTCCCCGGGAACCGTATAATAATGCATGGACAGACCGTCCATAAATCCATGAGCATCCTCGGGCGCAGGACTTGCAAAGCAGGTTTCCAACACCTTCTTCGTCCAGTTGTCATCCCCTGCGTTCGGGCCGCCACAGATTTTCTGAATCGGGGCGCTGTCCTGATAATGGCGCACATAGGTCTGATATCTGCGGTACAGGTTTCCATAATATTCCGGTGTCATGTTTCCGCCGCAACCCCAGTTTTCGTTGCCGACGCCAAAATAGTCCACCTTCCACGCCTTCTCGTGTCCGTTTTTCTTCCGCAGATCTGCCATTGGAGAAACGCCTTCAAAGGTCATATATTCTACCCATTCGGACATTTCCTGTACGGTTCCGCTTCCGACGTTGCCGTTGACATAGGTTTTGCAGCCCAGCTGGCGGCACAGCTCAAAAAATTCGTGCGTACCGAAGCTGTTGTCCTCGACAACACCGCCCCAGTGCGTGTTAATCATCTTTTTGCGGTTTTCTTTCGGCCCGATACCGTCTTTCCAGTGATACTCGTCCGCAAAGCACCCGCCCGGCCAGCGCAGCACCGGAATCTGCATCTCTTTCAGCGCTTCCACAACATCCGTCCGCATGCCGTTGACATTGGGAATCCCGGAATCCTCCTTTACATACAGCCCCTCATAAATACATCTGCCAAGATGTTCGGAAAAATGTCCATAAATTTCCGGATTGATGTGTCCTTCTGTTTTGTTCTCGTTGATAACCAGCTTTGCCATGTTGTTCCTCCTGTTCTAGTGTTTCTCCTGACCATAATAGGCGTTTGCGCCATGTTTTCTGTAATAATGCTTATCCTGAAGCTCCTGTGGTGCCGGCTTTACCTGCGGATTGATCGCTTCTGTCCGGTATGCCATTTTTGCAACCTCTTCCAGCACGACCGCATTGTGTACCGCTTCTCTGGCATCCTTTCCCCAGGTAAAGGGGCCGTGGTTTTTGCACAGAACTGCCGGAACTGCCATCGGATCTTTTCCCATCCGGACAAATTCCTCCACGATCAGCCTGCCGGTATTCTGCTCATAGGCTTCTGCAATCTCCTCCGGGGTCAGACAGCGCACGCACGGAATTTCCCCATACATGTAATCCGCATGCGTCGTTCCATAGCATGGAATCCCACGTCCTGCCTGGGCCCAGCTGGTGGCATAGGAGGAATGGGTATGTACGATTCCGCCGATCTTCGGAAACGCCCGGTACAGCTCCAGATGCGTTGCCGTATCCGAGGACGGGCGGTAGCTTCCTTCTATTTTATTACCGTCCAGATCCATCACAACCATATCCTCCGGTGTCAGCTGATCATACTCCACACCGCTTGGCTTAATGACAAACAGCCCGCTTTCTCTGTCGATTCCGCTGACGTTGCCCCAGGTAAAGGTCACCAGACCATACCGAGGCAAATCCATGTTCGCTTCATATACTGCTTTTTTGAGTTCTTCCAGCATCGTTTTCTCCCTGTTTTCTGCCGCTATTTTGCGGCATCTGCAATTTGCAGCATTGCACCTGCATCTTTTCAGAACGCCTGTACCGCAGCTTTTTCCGCTGCAAGGCATGCCTGATACTGCTTCGTATACGTCTCAAAGCCTGCGACATCCGCCGGATCCGGCTCCATGGTCTCTGACTTTCTCTCAGCAAATACCCGGCTGTCCAGATAATCCCCAAGGCTCTGTCCGTCTTTTTTGGAAAGCATGTATGCCGCCAGAAGCGCCATGCCCCAGGCGCCGCCCTCTCCCGCCGTCTCCATCACGGAAATCGGCGCGTTCATGGCTGCCGCCAGAATACTCTGTCCGACACCCTTTGTTTTAAACAGTCCGCCGTGTCCGGTGATGGAATCGATTTTCACGTCCTCTTCTTTTAATAAAATGTCCAGACCGATCTTTAACGTCGCCAGTGACGCATATAAATGTGACCGCATAAAATTCGCAAGTCCCAAATGACTGTCCGGTCTGCGCAAAAACATCGGACGGCCCTCTTCCAGACCGGTCACCGGTTCCCCGGAATAATAATTGCAGGCGATCATGCCGCCGCAATCCTTATCGCCCTCCATCGCCTTTTGATAAAGTGTGGAAAAAAGTTTATTTTTATCTGCTTTAATGTCAAAACATTCTGCAAACTCCGCAAACAGCCCGACCCATGCGTTCAGATCTGACGTGCAGTTGTTACAATGCACCATCGCAACGGGATCACCCGCAGGCGTCGTCACCATATCAATTTCCCGGTGCATGGCAGAAAGCGGCTTTTCCAGAACAATCATCGCAAACACGCTCGTCCCTGCGGACACATTGCCGGTGCGCTTTTCCACGCTCTTTGTCGCGGTCATTCCGGTTCCGGCGTCTCCCTCCGGCGGACACAGGGGAACCCCCGGCTGCAGACACCCGGAACGATCCAGAAGCCTTGCGCCCTCTTTCGTCAGCGTGCCTGCCATTTCTCCGGCACGCAGCACCTTCGGTAATATTTCCCGCAGCTTCCAGGGAAATCCTTTGTCCGCCACGAGCGCATCAAATTTCTGCATCATTTCTGCATCATAATCGCCAGTTGCAGAGTCGATGGGGAACATTCCGGATGCCTCTCCGATTCCGACAACGCGCTGTCCGGTCAGCTTCCAGTGGATGTAACCGGCGAGGGTGCTTAAATAGTCGATTTTTTCCACATGCTCCTCACCCTTTAAAATCGCCTGATACAGATGTGCGATGCTCCACCGCTGCGGAATGTTGAAGGCAAAGCATTCCGACAGCACAGCAGCCGCTTCCTCCGTCATCGTGTTGCGCCATGTCCTAAACGGCACTAACAGCTTTTCCTCCCGGTCAAATGCCATATATCCGTGCATCATTCCGGAAAATCCGATGGCTCCCAGGCGGGTCAGCTGGATCTGATAGGTGTTTTTCACATCTTCCGCAAGTTTGGCGTAGCTGTCCTGCAGCCCTTCCCAAATCTCCTCCAGACGGTAGGTCCAGACACCATTTTCCAGACGATTCTCCCATTCATGGTCGCCCGCTGCAATGGGATTATGGTTTTCGTCAATCAGCACCGCCTTGATCCGGGTCGAACCGAATTCGATCCCCAATACCCCGCGCCCCTCCTGAATACAGGAAATGATTTTTTCTCGTTTCGTCACATCCGCATCCTCCTTATTCCGGGAATTTCTATTCCGATTTTTCGCTATTTTGTATGTTTTTGATAATTTTATAGTAAAAGATCGAAATTTGATTGTCAATCTGTTCTATAGATTTTTATAGAATATTTTATATTCTTATGAACCACAACCCTTTCATTTTCAACTGCACCTTTTTCCTGTTCCAGCTGCCTCGTTTTGCGTACAACCGGAAAAACACCGCTCCTTCCAGTGAGGAATAAAAAACAAAAAAAACGGCCGCACATTACCGCACAGCCGCCTTTCATTTCTCTTCTTTTCGTATTTCCTGTCCGTCAGATCGTCACGATAACACCGCCGTCATTGGCATACATGCTGCTGACGCCCGCAGTATCCATAATCACAACATCCTTTACAGAAACCTTAGAGGTCACCATCCGCTTCACGCTTTCTGCACGCTCCGGGCAATTACAATGGGTGATCATCAGGATCTTTTCCTCCGGTCTTGCCACATTGCGCACCACTGCGTCCGCCATCTTCTGCAGACCCTTACGGATGCCGATGCCCTGCCCGATCTGCTCGATCCTGCCGTCCATCGTGCCTGCCATAACGGGCTTGATGCTCAGAGTAGATGCAACCAGTGCCTTGATACCGCTGAGTCTGCCGTTTTTACGCAGAGTTTCCAGATTATCCAGGACAAAATACGTATTCATCTCACTGCGGAACGCTTCCAGACGGCTTACCACCTCTTCAAAGGAAAGTCCCTGTTCCTCCAGGGAAGCTGCCAGCAGCGCAAGCTGTGTCTCTCCGCAGGAGGCCGAACAGGAATCCATGACGTAAATCTGTTTGGACTCGTCCTCTTCCAGATACATCTGCCTCCCGACCATGGCACTGTTATAGCTTCCGCTCAAATTGCCGGACAGCGTTACCACATAAATATGCTCTGCCTCCGATTCAAACGCCTGCCGATAGCTCTCCGGCGACGGACAGGAGGAACGCGGGCACTGGGGACATGACGCAACCTGCTCCAGAAATTCCTTCTGATTAAAATGCTCATCGTCCATAATCCGGTAATCGCCGACCTCCAGACCAAGCGGTACGATTTCAAAATGCGGATCCTTCTTATATTTCTCCGGCAGCTCACAACAGCTGTCCACAACGATTTTATAACTCATGATACCCTCCATACCGCAGGCGCTTTGCGCCTGCCGCACCACGGCTTCTCGTATATTTCCGAAACCAATTCACATAGTTTTCATTACTACATATGATAACACGTTCTGACTGCTCCTGTAAAGGGTATTTCCAAAAACCCCCATCTCTGATATACTGATACCACAGTTCACTCGTGGATTTTTAACGGAAGATTTCGTGCTCGCACGAAAATCTGACTGAAGAAAGCTACGAAGGGAGCGCGGGTGAATTGTTTCACAACTGACCTGCACGCATATCACAAAAAACCGCGCAGCAGCACAAAGCGCCCGCGGAATGGAGGATTGATTATATGACCGCTTTTCAGATTCTTGAAATGAAGCATTTTATGGCGAAGCTTTTGACAGAGGATTGCTTTGATTCCTTTCTGCTGGAGAAGGCTTCGGTTTCCTGCGCCGTTTCCTATGAAATCGACGGGCGCGTCAATCCCGAATTTTATCAGGACGATGAAACGCCGGACGCCAGCTGCCCGTTTCTGCCCTGGAAATCCATCCGCCCGGTTCTGTTTCAGATGATCCGCGGCAAACACACGCCGCTTTCCTTCAAATTCGTCCTGCATCTCATGCCCCAGTATGTCCCCGGCGTCATGAAGGGCGCAGATCCGTCTTTAAAGCCGGAACAGGTTCAGGCGCTGGTCCTGACCATAAAATATGACGGCTCCGCCATCCGCCTGACGACCGGAACCGCCTTTTCTTCCTTTGTCCCCGATAAAACACTGGACGCGCAGTGGGACAAAACCATGCGCCAGTTTCTTTCCCGCAAGGAAATCGCCTGCAGGGAATAATCTTTCTACTTTTTCATTTTAGGTTTAAAAACAAGGCTCGCCAGATATCCGAAAATCAGCGCCGCCGCAGTTCCGGCAGCCCCTGCCTGAAAGCCTCCCGTAAACAATCCGAGAAATCCGTCTTGTTCCACCGCTTCTTTTACGCCCTTCATCAACGTATGCCCAAAGCCAAGCAGCGGCACGCTCGCCCCTGCCCCGGCAAAATCGACAAAGGGCTGATACCAGCCAAGTGCGCTCAGCACTGCGCCCGAGCAGACCAAAAGCACCATAATCCGCCCCGGCATCAGCTTCGTCTTTTCCATCAAAATCTGCACCAGCGCGCAAATCAGACCACCTACCCAGAATGCATTCAAATAGTCCATCGCCCACACGCCCCTTTCCTTTTCCCGGCAGTTTCTTTCCAAAGAGCACCGCCGTTTTGGTCAGGATGCGCAGCAGGTTCCTGTTTTATACACTCTAAATAATGTCTCGCACGCTTTTTAGACCGTCACTCTGCATCCACCGTCACCAAAACATCCCCGTACAGCACACCGTCATAATAATCCAGCAGCAGCTTCACCACGCCGTCATACGCTTTCATGCCCTCTTCCACTCCGTTTAATTTCAGAGAAGCCGTTGTCGCCGCGTTGGAAACCTTTTTCGCTGTTTTGGTACTGACAACCGCCTTTTTCTCGACAGTCTGCCACGCTTCCTGGGTCAAAAACATGTTATCCGCATAAACCTGTGCAGAAATCTGCGGATGCTTCGCGTATTCTTTCCGGCTCTTTTGGATGCTCGCACGAAATTCTTTTTCCACATAATTGAGTACGCCCATATAGCCGCTGTAGCGGAAAAATGCATCGTCTGAGTTGATACAGGCAAGATATCCGATCAGATTCGCCTCATCCTCCTGCATAAAGCCCTTTAAATGTGCAAATTCATGACAGATCACTGAGGGCTTATTTACAATATACATCGTTCCGTTGTAGTTTGCTTCCATGGAAAATGGGAAATAATACCCCATCCTATAGGTCTGGCTGAGCAGCTCCGAAAAATAAATCTCCTTCGGCTGCGGATAATAGCCCTGCAGACGTCCATAATCTGTGCCGACCTGCTGCATCGCCTCTACAGCCGCCTGATTCATGTCTCCCTTATAAATCAGATAGCCGTCTGCATCCCGCTCCATCTGCTCTGCAAGCTCGTTGGCATTGACCACAATATAATCCCGCAGCACAGCAAGCTCTGCCTTGGAATAGTTCTCACTGCGCACCTGCTCCATATACCGATCCTCAAACGCCGAAGAATGATACAGCAAAAAACAATTACAGGTCATAACCCAGACGAGTGCCAGAAAAATCCAGGAAAATGTGCAGGAAAAGCTGTGAAACAATTTTTTGCTCCACGCTTTTTTTACGGTCAAACGCAAAAATCCTACAGCTGCAAACGCTGTCAGGAACAAAATCCCCAGCACGATCATGCTCTCTCCGACGCTGAACGGAAAAACCGACATCACCCGCATGGAAATGCTGCTCCATACCGGAAAAACCGATTCCACATAAAAATCGCAGAAGCTGCTGCTTTTCCACGCCAACACATTTAACGCCAACGCTGCCAGAAACAAAATGCCCCATACCTTTTTTTTCAACTGATCATCCCCTAATCGTCAACCTGTCCTTGTACCTTCCTACTATCTAGTATATCCGGTTGCCGCCGATAAGAAGCTGAACGATTTGTAAACGATTATGAACATTTTGTGACAAAAAAGAATCGGTTGTCCACCGATTCTTCTCTCTTTTTCACAGTATTTTTTTACTGTTTCATTTTTTTATTTGTGCTATTTGTTGTTTTCTCTCTGCATCATGAAGTTTGGATGCAGCAAATGTTCTACTTCCGCAAAAATCTGATACATTCCATCCGCATGGTCTGCCAGCCTGCGAAGTGCCTCCAGCGCCGGATTATTCCGTCCTGCCAGATCATCCAGCGAACATTCCAGTGCATTTGCAATCTTCAAAATACTGATAAAGGATGGTCTGCCGATTTTTCCTGCCATCAGATGCTTTACGGTTTCATAAGGAAGATCCGCTTTATCCGCCAGCGTCTTCATTGACCAGTTCCGGCGGATCATCTGATACCCGATATTTTCAATCAGCTGATCTGTGACCTGTGCATAATACCCATTCTCCTCTAGCGTATGCTTCTGTTCCATAAAAAATCCCCCCGGCTGACAGCCAAAAAACAACGCCCTAAACGAGCTGCTACAATAGGATGCACGCTCTGCAAGCATTCTATTGTCATGAATAATAGAATGTACGCTCTGCGAGCATTTTATTGTCATGAATAAAACAAGAAAAAGCCAGAAAAGATATCGTCTTCTCTGACTTTCCCGCAATACCAGGGGCAGTAGGAATCGAACCCACATCGACGGTTTTGGAGACCGCTGTTCTACCTTTGAACTATGCCCCTATCGAACTGACAAGTGATATTATAGCACGATACTTTCTAATTTTGCAAGCCTTTTTTTTACTTTTTTATACAAATCTCTTTTTTCTCCGTTCTCTGCGCTTTTCCATCGAAAGGGGTGCAAATATCGTTTTTCTCCCAATAAATCCGATGATCCTTGTCATATAAATTCCGGTGATGCTTCCCGCCGTATCGATCGCCACGTCCCGAAGCGCCGGCGAGCGTCCTGCCACAAACATCTGATGGTACTCATCCAGCCCAGCAAACCCGGCACAGAACAGTCCGGCAGCGAGCACGAGCCAAAAGCCCCGCAGCCGATAAACATACAAGGGCAGGGAAAGTGTCAGTCCCAACAAAAAATATTCGCTAAAATGTGCCATCTTCCTTACAAGAAAATGAATCTCATCTACATACACTCCCACCTGCGCGGTATCCAGATTGCCGGAGGTCAGCTTTCCCAGCAGGAGCACCACCTTTTCACTGACCAGCATACTCAGCTGTCCGGATTCGTCCGCCGTCTGGGCGGAAAAGGAAAAGATCATATACATCACGCACAGCGCCGGTACAAAGGATAAGGGCTTTAATAAAAAACGAAACATCTTCTTTATGGTCAACCAGAAATATTTCATGTTCACTCCATTCTGCAGATCACAGACAGCTTATCGTATCCTTTAGAGAGCCTTTGCTCCGAGCTTACCGTCTGTCCTTTTTGTGCCTGCCTTTTGTCCGTTTAATATAGTCTATATTTCCATTTCTTGCAAGAAAGAAACCCTTAATTTTTTATGAACGGCTCAAACGTTACAAGTAAACTGTAACAGAAAAACCTAATTTGTGAAGTTTTTTCAAATTAAGTGTTGACTTCTGTCCGATTATGCTGTATCATATCATTTGTCCGGTTGAGAAATACGGCACATCGGGGTGTGGCTCAGGTGGTAGAGCGCTTCGTTAGGGACGAAGAGGCCGCAAGTTCAAGTCTTGTCACTCCGATTATCAGAAAGAACCTTGAGAGATCGAGGTTCTTTTTTTCATGCCAATAGAATGTTCGCATGGCGTGCATTCTATTATTCATGACAATAGAATGCTCACATGTGGTGCATTCTATTGTATTTCCCTGAAATCCTCAAAACATTCTGATTCAAAAAGCATCCGCAGAGATCAGCGACCCTGACAGCCTGTCGCCGCTGATTTCTGCGGATGCTTCCTTTTTCCATCTCTCTGTCTGTTCATCCAACCAGGCTGCACCGGACCGTCACACGCTTTCTTCCTCCATAGGTACAGGTAAACAACGTCAGATCCCAGTCACCGGACAGCATCTCGTCTACTGCATAGGGATTTAAGGTTTCTACCTTTTCTACCTCATATTCGTATACGTCGCCCGAAACCGCTGTAAACTTCACCGTTGCGCCCTCCGGCAAAAGTCCGATATTGCCAAAATGCCGTTTATAATTATGAGCGGCAATAATCAGGGAATTTTCCTCTGCACTTCCAGTGTAGCGGCAGGGTGCTTTTTTCAAGGACGGATAGCTCCAGGGATCCGCCACCGGCAGCGTAAGCTGCAGGGACGGAATTTCCAGCTCGCCAATCCAGCAAAGCCCGTCTGCCTCCACAAAGGTCATCCCGCTGTTCTCATCCACAGGAAGCGCCTCCGACTCCTGCTCCACAGCAGTCAGCTCTTCTTCATAGGCCTCTAAGGACGCCTCCACCGCAGCTTCGGCACGGCTGCTATCCCAGATATTATACGCGGAGATCCCCACTGCTCCTGCTGCCAGAAGGATCCCAAGCCCCATCAGAGCCTTGGAACAGTCTTTTTTTTTTCGACCGATCCACCATCCAAGAAACAGCAATCCTGCTCCTACTGTGGAAAGTGCCAGGATCGGCCAGCGCAGCTGTCCTGTCTGAGGCAGCTTCTCCGGTGTTTTCTGCTCCGGAGTGATTCCCGGTGTAACGATGGTCTCTGTCTTTTTCGGCGGCTTTTTCACCTCCGGCGTAGAGGGTTCCTCGGATTCTTCCGGCGGATACACCGGATCCGGAATCCTTTCGGCCTTCGGATTCACCGACATGTCATATAGCAGCTGGGCGTTCAGATTCGTCGGGATCGAAACCAGAGACGGATCGGTTCTGTATTTCTGCATCTGACCCGGAACCAGCAGATACAGACCGGTCTGCAGCCCTGTCCAGCTGATCTTTCCGTTTGCATCTGTTCTTTTCGTATCCCCGGAAATGTGATTTGCTCTCTGATACTCCAAAAGCGCTGCCGAAGCCTCCTTGGACTGCTGTGCCGTCAGGTTTTTCAGCTGCACGCCGCAGCCCTCAAAGCCGCCTGTCAGCTCCAGCACCGTATATCCTCCCCGATCCACCATTGCTGCAACCTGATACAGGGTAAACTCTGCATTTGCAACGGGCTCGTCCCGCATGGTGTCAAAAAGGATTTCGATGGAGCCTTTTTTGTCCGTATCCACGTCCTGCATCAAATTGGACGAGCTGCTCTGACTCTGCTGTGCACAGACGTCCTGCTTCCAGCCGCTGCAAAGGGATAATACCATGGCCAGCGCAAGCAGCCAGCCCTTTATCCCTTGTCTGATCCGGATTTTTCTTCCTTTCATTTTCTTCCTCACTTTCTGCTGCAGCTGCAGCCTACCTTTCTCCTGCCGGATATACTCCTGCGCCCCACCGACAATGAAATTTCCTGTTCTCTATCTATCACAATCTCCAACCATCTATCGCAATCTACTGCACCCTCTCCCCATGGATCAAAAGACGATGGGAATTGACTCCATAGGGCGTACAGGTAACCAGTGTGACCTGATCCTTGTCGGACTCTGCTGTCAAACCGTTTAACTCCTCCGGAAGCACCACCTCTGTCTGGGTCACTTCATAGACCAGCACACGATCCAGCACCGTGATCTGAAAGGTATCTCCCACCTCCAGCTGATCCAGATCGGTAAAAAGCTTTGCCGAGGGAAGCCCCCGATGACCAAACAGAATCGCATGAGTTGTTTCGCCTCCAACCGGCAGGGAGGTTCCCTCCAGATGACCGACCCCAGATTCCAACGCCTCCTCCGATACTCCGTGATAAATGGGAAGCTTCAGCTTTATTTTTTCGATTTCCAGATATCCCATCACACCGCTGTCCTCTGCCAAAAGCAGCTCATCATAGGATTTTCCGTCGATCAAAAGCGCCTCCTTTTCCGCCTCTCCCAGCATATCGAAGCTGATGCCAAGCTCTGCCAGCTTTTGATTATACCGGTCGGCTTCTGCCAGCAGGGCAGCCCGCCTTTTTTGCTCCATCTGCGCCTGTGCTTCCTGATAGGCTGCGATTTGCCTGCGCTGTTTTGCCTGTTCCATCCAGTTGCTGACGGAGGGATATAACAGGACACCCAGCCCTGCCAGACCAAGAAGGATGGCAAGGACTGTCAAAATTTTTCGTTTCATGCACTTCTCCCTTCCGCTTTACCAAAAACAAAAGATCAGGCTTCCCGCCAGACGCTTTGCCGGCGACAGCTCCTTTGATACAGCTTCTGCAAGCTTTTCATAGCAATCCAGTACAAACTGACACTCTTTTTTCGTCAGCCCCTGATCACTATAGCATGCCTTCAGCACGATATTTGCCAGCTTCTGCGCTGTCTTCTCCGAAAATATCGGATACTTCTTTCCAAGCTGCTTTGCAAAGCGCTCCTCCTGACAGCTGCATACACTTTTTTTGTTGAATTTCTGCAGAGCGGCAAAGCTTCGATAAATCCTTTGGATCTGCTCTCCCAGAGCTTCTCCCTTTCTGCCTCTTCTCCGTCGTTTACAAAGGATATGCCTCCGGATGACTGCTGCGATCCCACAGGCAGCTATCGTCAAAGCCACCGCCGCCAGTACTTTTTTCACCACCCGGAATATTCTGCTGCCGATCCCGGGGGGTTCAGCCTCTGGCGTGTCCTCCTGATAAAAGGCTTCCCCTGGGGTGTCCGGGCTGTCTGCTTCCTTCTCCTTCTGGCCCGAGGCTCCATCGCTTTCTGTTACCAGGGCGGCAAAGCCCGGTGTCGCCTCCACTACGGTCCATCCGATTCCTTCCCGATAGACCTCTGCCCAGGCATGGGCGTTGTCATCCTCCAAAACTGCCTGATAGCTGCCGTCCTCCTGTCCCTTAAAGAGACTTGCCGGCGCTGCATAGCCCACCACATACCGTGCCGGCATCCCGCAGGCACGCAGCAGCATGGTGGCCGCTGCTGCAAAATGAACGGAATTTCCTTCTTTGGATTCCTTTAAAAACCATTCTACAAAGTCCTTCCCCTCGGGCACAGCCTCCGGTTCCCGGACAAATTCATAATTTCCTGCCAGCTCAGAAACCACTGCGGTTTTGATCTTTTCCCAGTTTTTTTCTGCTTCCTTTGGATCTGCACTTTCCTTTGTTTCCAGCTCCAGGTCAAATTTCTCCTGCAAATAACTGAGATTTTCCGGCAGGCTGCTGCAATGTGCCTGCACATAGGCGGCATAGGCGCTTTCCGCCTGATCCAGAGTGCTTTCCTGCTGCTTTGTTTCGTTCCAGTCCTCTAAGACCTCCTCCAGTTGCTTTCTGGGATAACAGGAAAAAATATCCTGCTGGACGCTCTGACCTGCCAGTGCGCCGTCGCCTCCCAGCACCTGATAATAATCGTTTAAAAATGCTCCATAGGGAACATAGGTATAATTCGGATTTGCCGCCAGATTCTCCACCTGCAGGGTCACAGCAGAGGAGGCTGCATTTGCCGCAAGCTCCGGCTTTGCATCGTCTCCCTCTCCGGTAAACACCACGTTTTCCGCATAATAGGTTCGCAGAAAGGGCAGATTTTCCACCCCAAGGGATACATTTCCATCCAGCTTCCACAAGGATGCTGCCTGCACAAAGCTCTCCCCGTCTGCCTCCTCAAAGGCTGTCCCGGTGTAATCCGTGCCGATAAAGCCCTTTAAATACACGGTCTCTGAGGGTTTTTCCGAAGCCGTAACCTTCAGGGCCTGTACCTTTCCAAAATAAAAACCATCCTGATCTGTCAGTGTGCCATCCGATACCCCTCCGCCGACTCCCTCAACGGAAAGCTTCAGCCTCCCTCCGGAAACCGCCGGAAGCAGCTGCCAGACTGCCTGCAGCACACCGTTTTGTGTCTTCATCCCTGCCTCCTGTGCCTGGAGCAGGGTATTGGTCAGGGGCCGCACCAGCACAAACGCCAACAGCGACAGCACTACAGCCTGCAAAAGCAGCCAGACATTGACACTGCTTTTCATCTGCTCTGTCATCTGCCTTGCTTGACGGGCACTGTCCTGATCCCTTTGATCCGCCCGACTGACAGCGGCGGCACTGAGCATTCCAAGAGTTCCCAACAGGATCAGGAAAAAGCTGAAAAAGGAGGGTGTCCCTCCGGCAATTCCGATTCCTGCCAGCACCGGAAATTCTCCTGCCAGAACCACTGCCGGATTGGTCCGATAACAGATCCCGGCAGATAACAGCCCCGTCAGTAAAAACAGGATAAACCCGAAAAATACCGTCATCTGCATCGCAGATGACGACGCCTGATACATGGCAAGGGTACCGTCATAAGCCTCATTTAACCGGCTGCGTACTCCGTTTACAGCAGACATATACCCGGCGATCACATCCTTTTGCAGCAACAACAGCAAAAGGCTTACGCCGATCAGAGTTCCCAAAATTGCAAGGAGCCGATACACCCCTTCCAGGGGCAGTCTGGAAAACCCGATCCAGAACAGCACCGAGACAATCAGAAACATCCAAAAAACAGGGACCAAATATCGGATTCCAAAGCCACTGAGAAATGCGCTGCAAAGACCACCGGTGAGGCAGAGCAGACAGATCAGCATACCAGCCAGCCGCCACAGCTTTTTGACCAGCATACCGCCGGGTTCTTCTTCCTGTAGAATCCGACAGGTAATCCTGCCTACCGCTTCTTTATCCAGCTGTCCCGGCTCCTGCCCTTTCTTCATTGCCTCTCACCTGCCTGACTGTTCCTTCTGCATCTATTTTCCAGAGCTGCCCGCCGGCTACCGGCTCTGTTACACCGCTGCCTCTGCCCTTTTCCAAAAGATCCTCTGCCGGATACTTATTTTTCCCGGCAGATTGCTTTCTACTCTGCTTTCCATTCTGCTCCAGCTCTTCCTTTGTGGCGGTAAGACAAAGCCGTTTGAGAAAGACCCACAGATCCTGGACTCTGGAAATCTGCATTCTGCACAGCTGCTCCTGCTCCTGCCAGAATACCTCATATTCCTGTTCTGCCGCCAAAAGCCTCCAGCAAAAATCCGCTGTCTGCTCCAGCAGCCGTTCCAATTTACAATGATCCCACTTTTCCTGAGGCGGATGATACAGATCCACCTGCAGCAAAAGCACCTCCCGCTTCGGCAGGCTGAATTCCCGCACCAGCATTTCTCCGGTCTTTGCAGTCAGCTTCCAATGCACTCTCTGCAGCGGATCTCCATCCCGATAGGCACGAACCTCGAATACCTCCGATCCATCGTCCCCGCCCCTTTTTTGGGAATGCTGATCCGAATCCCCGCCGGAGGCGAGCTGTGCCGGGGGGATCCATTCCTCCGCCTGATGTACCAGAGGCACGGACAACACCTGCACTTTTTTATCTGTGATCAAAAGCTTCTTTGACCATAACCGAAGCCAGTCCCGCACGGATGCCGACTGGATCCAAAACTCGTAAACACCGGAATACTTCACCGGGATACAAAATTCCAGCACACCGGTCTTTTTTCCACCTGCCATTCCCATGCTTTCCACGGTGCCCGTGCTGTTATCCAGAAGATCCCGCCAACCGACGGTAACCGCCACACAGGATGCCGGAAGCAGGGAAGCATTTTTCAGCTTTACCCGAAGGACGATGGGCTCTTTTTTCCCCACCGTCTCTTCTGCAGGCTCCGGCACAATCTCTACCTTTCCAGCCAGGATCTGAACCAGAACCCACATGGAAAGCGCCAACAGCAGTTCAAAGCCCAGCAAAAACGGAGCAAAGCCCTCGGGAGCAGCTACGCCCCAGATAGCAGTCAGAACGACCGCTCCTATATAAATTGCTTTTTCCTTCAAGGCTTCACCCTTTCTCCGGAGCAGGCGCCGGGGTCTCCTTTAAGATCCGCTCCAGCACAGCTGCTGCACGGACTCTATCCATTCCGGAGCTTGATACAGGCTGTACCCTGTGGGCCGCAACATCCTGAAATTCTGCCGCAACATCCGCCGGAATCACAAAGCTGCGGCCTTTCCGATAGGCTCTCGCCTGAGCCATTTTCAAAAGCGCCAAAGAGCCTCTGGGACTCAGCCCAATCTCCAGTGCGTCATTGTTTCTGGTGGCCTGAGCCAGACGCACGATATAGTCATATACCTGATCGTGTACAAACACTTCTTCGACTTCTTTTTTCATTTCCATCAGCTCCTGACTGCTGATGACGGGGCGTACATCTTCCAGCCCGTTTCCGCTCCGGCGGCTTTTTAAAATATCCATTTCCTCTGCGGCATCGGGATATCCGATCCCAAAGCAGATCAGGAACCGGTCCAGCTGGGATTGGGGCAGCAGCTGGGTTCCGGCAGAACCGACAGGGTTCTGGGTAGCAATGACCAGAAAAGGAGACGGTACCGGTCTGGTCACGCCGTCTACGGTTACACTGCCCTCCTCCATTACCTCCAGAAGCGCCGCCTGGGTCTTGGGGGAGGTACGGTTGATCTCATCCGCCAGAAGAATATTGCACATGACTGCGCCGGGGCGGTAAAAGAAACCATCCTTTTCCCTGTTATATACGGTAAAGCCTGTAATATCAGCCGGTAAAACATCCGGTGTAAACTGCACTCTGTTCTGCGCCACATTCATTGCCTTGGCAAAGGCCAGCGCCAGGGTTGTTTTTCCCACTCCCGGGACATCCTCCACCAGCACATGTCCGCCGGCAAGAATGGCTGTCATGAGCTTTTCCACGCACTCTGTTTTTCCGATAAATGCTTTTTTTACTTCTTCAATTACTTTTTGCGCCTTGTTTTGTTGCATGACCGACTGCTCCTTTTGCCTTTCTTTCGTTTTTCCCGGACATCTCCGTAGCTTCTTTGCCGTTTCACGATCAACAGGAAGATGGAGCCCTCCACTCCTGCCACGATCAGCAGGGATACAACCAGCCACGGCCATACATCCACGATCCGCTTCGTGATGGTCTGGGACTGTACTTCATGCACTGCATTCTGTTCTGCCAGCTCCTCCGGCGGGATGTACTCGGTCCGCTCGCCACGAACCAGCAGCCGATGGGTGTTGATGGCATAGGGCGTGCAGGTAACAAGGGTACAGTAATCCTTTCCTTCCACGATCCCGATGTCCTGGGTTTCCTCCGGAAGCACAACCTTGATCTGGTCTACCTTGTAGGCAAGCACCTCATCCAATACATGGAGATAGAACACATCGCCCTCCTCCAGCTTGTCCAGATCCGTGAACAAAACCGCACTGGGCAGTCCACGATGACCGGTCAGCACGGAATGGGTGCTCGTACCACCGATCGGATAGGAGGACTCCGCCAGATGGCCGACGCCCTTCTGCAACACATCTTCTCCGGTTCCGCTGTATATGGGAAGATATACGTCAATTTTCGGAATTTCGATAAAGCCAATGCTCTCGCCCACATCCACCAGATCGAGGTAGCTGATTCCATCCTCTCCCTGCATGGCACTGGCTTCCACTGCTGCATTGAGCTGTTCATTATATTTACGGACCGCTTCCTTGGCAGCGTCAATCTGTTCCTGATCCATCTCTGCAACCTGCTCATCATAGGCGGCGATCGCCTGACTTGCATGGGACTGGGCGATCAGGTTGCTGACGAAGGGATACAGAGTCAGACACAGGCCCGAAAAAAACAATATCGCGATAAACCATGCTCTTTTTTTATCCATGACAGTAACCTCCGGACATTTTATAAGGAAAGGCACAGATCAAAGGCCTGCGGCAGCCGCCGCTTCTGCATTTTCTCTGCGCCGTTTTTTCGTGGACATCCAAGGGCACGGGAGAGCGCCCGGATGTCCTTTTCAGGAAGGGAATGGGAAAACACAACACGGAAAAGAAAATCCCAAATTTTTCTTTCCCGATTACCGCAGCCGCAGCCGGTTTCTAAGACCGACGGCGATCACCGCAGTATCGCTCCGTTCAGGGGGAAAGGGGGTTCTGAAGGAGCGATGCACAGGGCGGGACGTGACCCCCGTCCTGTGCCGGTATCTGTTCTCGCGCACACGAAACGCGATACAGACCCGTTGCTGATAAAATAGCAGCTGTACTTCACAACAGCTTCGCAGTATACATAGAAGAGATAACAAAAGAGTTATCTGTCTGAATTACTCTGCTTTTTTCTTCTTGCCGGTGATCAGCAGGATCACTGCTGCTGCCATCATGGCAATACCAGCGAAGGTAAATACGAAGGTACCGATACCACCGGTGGTGGGAAGGGTGAAGCCTTTGCTGTTCTTGACAACGGTTGTGAATACACCAGCGTCTGTCGTTCCATTCGTTATAGTAGTTGTTGTCGTTGTTTTTCCATCCTTTGTTTCAGTTTTCGTAGTTGATGTTAAGCTATATGACGTCTCAATTTTAACTTCAACTGGTGCTTTTAACAGGTTATAGCCATCCTTTGTCTTTGTCTCAACAAGATAATAAGTACCTTTAGCAAGACCGGATACAAAGATTTCACCATTGTCATCTGTCATTAAAGCGGCGGATTTGTTTACTTTTTCAAATCTTCCAGTTAATCCTTTTACAGGATTCTCTAATCCAGTGGTGTCACTATCTTTCAATTTTCTGTAGAGATCAAAGGTTACTCCCTGCAACTTCTTCGTATTATCAGTTGCATCTACTTTTTCTACAGCAATCTTAAATGTATAAATAATTATCTCATCTGTGATTTCGTCTGTTCCAGGAGTCCCAGTCTCAGTATCCGGGAGAATTTTATTGGAGTATTCCAATTTAATTTTGTTGTCATTACGATCAGCACCACCAGCTCCTACAACTGCACCTTTATCTAATGTCATATTAAAGGCGATGTAGATTTTGCTTCCTGCATAGGATGCAAGGTCAGCGGGAGTAAATACGATTTTCCAGCCGTTGCTAGCAGTATCAACAGTATACTTCCCACTCAAAATGTTTGTAGTACAAGTCTCTTCCGAGTAAATCCCTAATGAACCATTTACATATGTCTGATGTGTAGGTGTATCCGTTAAGATAAAGGTTTTCAGCTCTGCAATATTCTCTGGAATGTCTACTGTTACTCTGTAAGGAATTGTATCACCAACATTGTAGTCCGAATTATTTTTCCAATCGCCACTCGTTCTGTCTTTTACTTCCTTTTTTACATCAGGTTTGTAGTTTGTAACCGAAATCGGCTCTTGGGTTGTATCCACGTATTTATCGTTTATAAGAATAGAGCCTGCTGTATATTCATTTCCATCTGAATCTGTCCCCTTTTCTTTAGCTACTGTAAATTTATATTCCGTCTTCAGATCTGCAATATAACCTGTATTGTCAGGAACTTTTACCTCTACAAATCTGTAGTCTCCAGGTGCCAAATCTTCAACAGTGATTTTTCCATCTGTTCCTGTTGTTAAAATTCCACTTAATCCAATATCTACACCTTTATTATTTTTAGTAACCTGTATCCATGTTGTACCATCAGCGCTCTTTACTTCCAGCTTAAACTGAACACCCTCTAATTTCGTTGGAGTTTTTGAGCCAATTTGTCCCTTTTTCTGCAAGGTAACTCCACCGTATGTACTTTTATTTTTCGGATACACATGTACATCATACAGCCAATCATCTTCATCTGCATTTGTCATAGGAATAGACACCAGAAAATCTCCTACTTTTCCTGTAATCTGGGCAGGAGCGTCTGTTTCCTGAACCAAATATAAACCCAAAGATAAGTTATTGAATTTTGCTTCTCCGTTTTCATCAGTAATCTGTACTATAGGGGTGCCGATCGAAGTCATTGTTTTTGCTTGTTCTACCGTCGGAAATGCTTTTGCATCTGTCCCATAATAATCATTTAATTCTGCAATTTTAGTGATTTTAAATGTTACACCAGCTAACGGCTCCGCGCCTGTCGGAGGAGTTTGATTATCTGCACCAGTTCCTGTTACCCCATCTGTTCCATTGTATTCATACTTATGAATCGTAATCGAACCTGTTTTATTCACATCAAAATCAATCGTCGGCATTTTTTCCGTCGTGCCAGTCGTGGGGCCAGCCGCAAATGCCGTCATTGTCATCATCGACAATGTCATTCCCAGGGTCAGAAGCCCTGTCAGAAGCTTTTTCATTCTCTTCATTGTTTCCATTCTCCTTTTTTTGTCCGGCTGTCCTTTTATGTTTGGGACAGCCGAATTTTTTTACTTCTCCTGCTTTGTACGTTTTGCTCCGTACTTTGTTTCTAAGGTTTTCGCCTTATGCAGCTGCCGGACATAAGCCCCTGCTCCAACAGCCTGTGTTTCATACCTCCGGGGGTATTATCTCTTCTTCCGAAGCTTATCGTCCCCCTTTCTGCATTGCAGCGTGAAGTATGTACCCATAAGGATTGCCTGCGCCATCAGCGCAATGCCGCCCATAGTAACCAATCCAAACCCGGATCCTCCTGTTGCAGGAAGGATCAGCTGCTTTGTGTTGTAGATGGTGAGAGGAATTACATTGTCTCCCTTTATAGTTATTGGCTCCCAGTGGTCATCTGTTTCCTTCTCCATCTTCCATTTCACCTGATTCGATTCATTAATCTCAATTAAGATCGAATCACTCAGCAGGTTGTAGCCCTCTGCAGCCTTTGTTTCTATCAGTCTGTAGGTTCCCTGACTGAGCTTTTCGAAGGTGGCAATACCGTCAACAGTTGTTTTCGGATCACCGACTAGTTCAAACCCCGTTCCATCCGGATTCTTCTTCTCCAGCTTAAACTGTACACCGGAAAGCAAATCTTCCGTTGTGTTTTTACCCCTTTTCGTAATTTTCAGGTTCAGCTCTTCCAAATAGGTATTGGTCACTGTCATATTCACCGTTGGCTGCTTGTCGGTTTCTTGCGAAGCAGGTGTAAGGTCAATACCCGCTGAGGTCGGATCTGTTTTGCCTGTCGAAGCATCCATGGAATAGGTCACTCGATAGGTTTTTCCATCCACAGTGTATGTCTCGCCGGAAGCAATCTCCTTTCCTTCAACATCCACTTCCATAACCCGGTAGATCCACAGGACTTTAGATTCTGCTGCGCTGTTCACATATCGCTCCAGATCCATAAAGGAATAAGACCAAACGTAGGATGAACCACTATACTTTGGAGTAACTTCAACCCAATTTTTTTCTGGACTGATATTGCCGGAATAGTCAACCGCTTCCCACGTCGCAGCTTCATTATCTTTCTGTTTTCTCTGCAGCTGCAAATAAATACTCTTCGGAAGCTGTTTCAGATCCGTAATCGGCGTGCCATCTGTCTTTACCCATTGTTTAGTCACAACAATGTTGCCGGTCGGTTTGTTATTATTTTGAAATTCCACGACAGTAGTTGTTTCTGCTGTAATGGTACCGTTTACGGAGCCCTTCTCTACTTTAAAAGATGTATCATCTTTAAAGTGTGTTCCATCGTTACTGATCAAAACCTTCTTCAGGGTAGTTCCATCTGTCGGTTTTACTTCTATAATCTCATAATCTGTTCCGATGGGAATTCCTGAAATCGTATGGGATCTTCCCTCCTTTAAGGTAAAGATTGTCGTAATGGAATCTAATTTTTCCAGGGACATTCCTGCGACATTTGTAAATTTAATTTGAAAGGTATAGGTTCCAGTCAGATTATCCGAATCCTCCGTCTTTTCCTTTTTGATCTTAAGGGAACCAACCTTTACTTTATTTACAAATACCGCTTTTAATTTTGTAACACCGGTTTCATTATCCGGATTATCGTAGGAACGGAACACGATGGTATCCTGGTTTTGATCTTGATCTGCCCATTGCGTCGAAGTATATCCAGTATTGCCATTCTCCCCCGTATATTCCTCTTTTCTGCCATCCTTGATCTGCGTTCCGCGTACGTTGGAAACCTTTTGCTCTGGCGTAATCGTTACCTTGTTTCCTGTTCCGGTTACCTTGTCTACTATATGTCCGTTTTCATACAGGCTCCAGCTTGTATCAAATGCAGGTGAATCTATTTCCTCCTTCACGGAAATGTAGCTGCCGCGGCGGAACTGATTTCGGAAGGTTGCGGTTTGACCATCCGCCAGTACAAAGGTTCCATCTTCTTCAATCATGCCGGTATCCGTACTGGAGGAATCGCTCAGAGAATAGACTGCACCCTTTGGCTTCACCAGGTTTCCGGATGTAGCAGAACCATAATCCGGAATCTGACTCTGATCCACCTCAAATCCGATATGCTGCGTTACCTGCACGCCGGATCGGAATACAAAGTCATCCAGATATATGTGTCTGGGATAGCTGTAATTAAATTTGATGGATTTTATCTGGTTATAATCAAAACCAGCCTCAGCGGTTAATTTGCTTAAGTCAACCGTCAGAGTATTCCATTCGTTTCCCTTAAGAGTTGTGTTTCCGTATAGCTTTCCGGATAACCAGTCTCCTGTCTTATTCCCGTTTGCATCCACCAGCTCCAGATAAATACATTTCGCTGTTGGATTGTCGTCATAATCATAATACAGCTTGAAATCCAGATACTTTTTCGTCGTTGACGCATCTAGAGATCCGATTGATTGATATGGGATAGTACCAAATCTCGAGTCTTTGTGCTCTCCGGTCGTATCCTCTAACGGTGCATACCAGTGGGCAACACCGCTTCGATCTTGATAGGTTTGTACCCATTCAAATGTATTATCCAGGCTGCCTTTCGTCAATTCTGGTGAATTGCTTTCAAAGCTGTTAAATGTCTGATTTTTTGCCGTTGCTCCGCTTTCTACGTCCTTCGCTCCATAGTGTGTCGCCTGATTTTGGATCGTAAAGGGGAATACAGAGGCATCCTCAAAGGAATCGACAAACAGGGGATTTACCTCCCTTTTATCTACCTGTTTTTCTACTGCAAACTCGTTATCATCCGGGAAGTTGAAGGCAATCATCATATTAGATTCCCACATACCGCGTTCCATATAGAACATGGTAAGGGTATGCTCGTCTTGTTTATCCCCCTTCAATGTGAAGTCTGTTGTTTTATTGGTGCCTGCATCTCCTGCAGCTCCGTCTGCCGCACTTTTCTTTACCTCACTTACTTTTGCCTTCAGATTTTCAAAGTCCAGCGTTCCTGTCACCTTTCCATGGGCTCCGCCAACATCCAGTGCCAGTTTTCCATCAATAAATACCCATACATCATCATCTCCGGAAAACGCAAAGATAATCGGCACTTTTTCCTCGTTATCTCCCAGAACCGTTCCATCCGCTGTCAGGCGGAATTTAATCTCTAATTTTGTACCAAATCCATAGTTATAATTTTTTCCGCTTGCCGCTGTAGTGTTTTCGTTAAACGGGAAAAAACCATATGATACTTTATCTCCTCCAGTGGTTCCGTTACTGTTTACATTTTGGGCCCAGCCCTGGTTCCCTGTATTCTTCAGGTAATATTCCCCTGTGGATGAATCCTTTTGCATCGCAAGTGTCGTTTTGCTGCTGTCAAACCACCAATATTCTACTCCATACTCATCCTCTTTCTTTTTAAACGGAAATGATACATTGTGATAGACCTCACCCAAGACCGCATTTTTGCTGTTCTTTCCCAGTAAAAACGCTTCGTCAAAATGGGGCTCTGGACTCTTGTTGTCTGCAGTCATCAGCGTTCCATTGGAAAGCGCCGCATTTACAAGACCCTGTGCTGCAAATGCATATTTTCCATCTTTTCCATCCACGTCAATTGAAGAGTTGTTTGTGGAAAAGAATTTATTATGGTCATCACTTCCATATAGCTTCAATGTGCCATTGATATCCTTGAACTGGAACCCCCAGTCATTAATACTCGGCTGAAAATGGCCTGTATAGATCGGAATGGAAACATTCTTCTCTCGATAATAATCACTCAACGCCTGATCAAACTGCCGGAATGTGACCCAGTTGCGCTGAGATGCTACATTCACACCCGGATAGGTATCCCGATTATTACCGTTCAATTCATAATCCGTGTAGTAGTCATAGAAGGTGGAATCTACATACAGGGTATCCTTCTCTATCGGCGAAGGTTTCTCCTGAATATTAACTACATCGCTGTTCTTATACTTCTCTGCATCCCGAACCGTATATGCTTCAGCCCAGTAACCGCCCCTATATTCACCAGCACTGTATGCCGCAGTATCACCGGCGTCTGCATAGAAGCAGGGTTTTCCTCCACACTTATCCGTACCCGGAATCGTCAGAATAGCTGTTCTTCTGCCATACAAGTTGTTAGCCAAGCCATTCTTATCATCTAACGCATCAGCAGAGAAAATAATTTGATCAATTCCATCCTCTTCCGGAATCCGCACATACCACACATCGTTCCAGGTCTGTCCATCCTTTTCGTGGGACTTTGCTTTTATCATCTCTCCAGACCGGTACTTCCGATTATCGGTTGTGCTCCATGCGTAAAAATAAACCTTCGCATCGTCACTTGCCGGGATAGAATTTTGTCCACCATTTCCCCCATCAGGCGTATTCAGCTTTGAATAGGTTGCATCAAAATAGATCTTATTTCCGTATCCATAATCGCCTGTGACATTTGCTATGTTGCCCATCACCTGAAGCAGGTTACAGTCCAGATCTGTCCAGAAGAAATGATAGATCTTGCCCTTGGGATCCTTTACTGTCAAAACAGTCTGCTGGGTTATGTTCTCCGTAAACGTATAGCTATACAAGCTATTTTTAAACTTTGGATCTGATTCCAGCGTCTCCTCTGGGTTTGATCCAATCTGCAGGGTTACCTTCTGACTTTCCTCTTCTTTGCCTACCGGGAAATGCTGATTATCGAAATAAAGTGTTTTATCTTTCAGGCTCTCATTACCCGGTGTTGTGCCCCAACCGCTTATAGGAGTAATTGTTGTACCGTCACCGCTTTTCAGCTCGGTAGCTCCATACAGGAAGGTATCCACAGAACCCGCTTTATAGGTTACGGGAACTACGCCAGCATCTGCATTGGTACCGCCTTCTCCGAAATAGTAAATTTCTCCCAGCTGTTTTCCGGATCCATCTGTAAACTTCACATAGGGTTTTGCTTCAATTTCCTCCTTTTTCAGCTCTACTGTATAGAGATTCGGAAAATCAGTAACGCTATTCATCTCAACTGTTTTCAGAGCTCCCCCTGCTTCCGCAGAGAAGTTACTATTCGACGAATAGACTACCTTTACCTGGGTTGTGGCCTTACCAGTAAAGTCATAGAAATATAAAGGCATCTTGTTCGCGATTTCTGCAGTGATGTCTTTGACAATGTAAACCTGTGTACTTCCGATCGTTCCTGATGCATCAGTATCTCTTGCAAACACCTTTCCGCCAGCAGCAGAAAAACTTATACCAACAGAAGAAGAAGAACTCTTACCTGCTAATTCTGTTCTATAATAATTATTCCTATTAATCGCATTATCACCATCGTTCCAATTATCTACATAGGTAAAGGCAAACTCCTTATTACCATTGGTGCTGTCAATTTGCCATCTCCAATAGTCTTTGCCATAAACGGTGACTTTTTCACCGTCACTAAAAGTGCCCTCGCCATTCTTAAAAAGATATAACTGAGTTGCTGTACTCCAATCCGCATTGGAATTCAAATTCATCCCAGTCGTATCAAGATATACATAGTTAGAATCCAGTCCTCCTGCTGCCTTTCTGAGTCCAACCTTCGCCACACGACTGGCTTTTCTCATTTCACCGCCCATGTCGTACAGGCTTCCGTCCTGCTGGATTTCTTCTGTTGTTTCCTTTTCGGCAGTTTCCTTGGAATGAGCTTTCTCTTTACTGACATCCTCTGTGCCGGTTTCTGTTGTTTCGGTCTGTTTGGTCTCTTCCTCCGTCTGCTTGCTTTCCGATGCAGTTTCTTTGTTGTTTTCTTTTGTAGTTTCCTGTTTGGATTCTTCTGTGGCGGACTCTGTTTCCCGCTCCAGGGTTTCTACGGTCTTCGCCTCAACTGTTTCGCTCAGCACCTCCAGGTGAAAAAAACAGGTCTCGCACCTCGCTTCCTGCTCCCAGGCAGCTTCTGCTGCCGGATCGCTGTCCGGAGTGTTTCCTTCGGAGCCTGCTGCGTCGTTTTCTGTTTCCGGTGCAGAGGGCACATTGTTTTCCGTTTCATAGCTTGTCTCTGCGCCAGTGCCATTCTCAGTTTCTGGTTTGGGATCTGCTTTGGTCTCGGTTTCTACCGTGGTATGTGTTTCTGCAGCAGTCTCCGTCTGGGATCTGTTTTCTGTTTCAGACTCGTTTTCCGTCTTTGTCTGTGTTTCGGTTTCTGTCTGTGTTTCTGTCTCGGTCTGTGTCTCGATTTCTGTTTCCGTCTCAGTCTCTGTTTCGGTCTGCGTCTCGGTTTCTGTTTCCGCTTCGATTCTTTCGATGGTCATCTGATAGCAGGGTGCTGCCAGACTGTTCCAGTCAATTTCGATGACATCTGTTTGGATGGCTGCATCAAAGGAGGTGCCCAGGAAAAACTGCACATGGTCATATGCCTGATCCAGGGTGTACTGATAAATATCCTCGCCTTTCGTAGACGCAATCATCCGAACCGGCTCTGCAGAAAGCTCCTGTCTGCCGCCCTCCTGCTCTGTCCAGGCATAAAGGGATACGCCAGACTTTAAGAACTCCGGATCCTCTTTGATCTTCGATGCATCGAAATAAATCATATAATGAAGGTTTACCCAGCTGCCTGTGGATTCTTCTCCATCCACCTTCTCCAGTACAAAGCAGGGATCCTGGAAGTCCCATTCCGTATAAACCGGTGTGGTCGCTTCCGTATAATCCCATCCATCTGTCCCGGCCATAAATGCGATATATTCATAGGGTCTGTCCAGACAGTATTCGTAAATTCCATCGCCCTTATCAGAGGGCTTCATCTCAACAGGCGCATCCGCTGCACTGCTTTCTTCCGAATCATATGCATAGACGCTGACGCCGTTCTTACAGAACGCGCTGTACTGGCTTCCATCAAAATATACGGTATACAATCCGTAAAAGCTGCCTGTACCGGTCAGGTCTTCTCCCTGAAGCCGATAGCAGGGTGCCTGTAAGGACCAGTCTATCGTAAGCTCCCCTGTGGTGTTTTTGTTTTCTTTTTTCTGTCCCTGGCAAAATACAACATGCTGATATTTCCGGGTCAGACCCAGCTGCCAGATCTCCTGCTGTCCCTCTGCCTTTTCCAGCTTTACCGGTTCTGCTGCTTCTGCCTCTGCTGCATCGTCATAAGCGTATGCATAGATCCCTTTGGATGCCAATGCCTCTGCCGTGCTGCTTCCTGAAAGATCCAGGTATACGGCATATGGAGTTTCTTCCTTCGCTTTCACTCTGTTTCCTTCTGCAAACATGCCAGTTCCCGATACCATTTCCAGTATCAAAAGTAAGCTCAGAAAAAAGCTGACAGATCTTCTTATCTTTTTCCGTTTCTCCGGTGATATTGTCGCTTTCCACATACCGATTTTCCTTTCCCCCTGTTTTGTTCCTTCTGTTTCACAATGGTTTTTATGCCACATTTTCACTTTATCTAAATTGTAGGATTTTTTTTGTGCAAAAGCAATACCATTAGCATATTGAATATTTCAGATTTATATTAAAAATTTAAGAACTTTTCACAAATGTCATTATTAAATGTATATATATTCGTTTTATCAATTATTTTTTTGTATTTCATATATTTCCTATCATCCTAACATGTTAAAAATAATGTTTCTGGTGTTGCATATCACGTTTTTTATATCGCTTTCGGTGCTTTTGTGCATTTTGCTATATCCGCATTTCCAGCCGCTGGCAGTCTGCATCACTGTGCTGCGTGATGCAGCTGTTGGTACTCCGGTTTTTCTGACAAAGAACGGACGCGGCAGATATGCAATTCTCGATGTGCAGGATTTTGAAAAGACACAGGCAACCATCCGACTGATGAATGAACTTGCAAAAGGCCGGTCAGAGAATCTTTCCCTGACCGGCCTTGTCTTAACTGTGTATCATAGTCTCGTGCATTACTTTTGATGGCTTATAATCCATCGTAATATATCCTTCGCACCTGTTTTGCCCGAGGCCAAATCCAGGATGGCGTCACTCAGCTCCTTCTGCGTATAGGAAAGCTCATAACCATTTAATGCTAAGAACACTAACATTACATGTGTACCTAATCTTTTGTTTCCATCAACCATAGGATGGTTCTTTACAATTCCAAAGCAAAGCTGTGCTGCTTTTGCCTGTACACTTGCCTCCAAATGACTGAAATGGATTAGCCAGTGCTGAATCCAACATCCCACCATCACGAATACCATTACTACCGCCAGTAGCTTCAATCAGTCGCTCATGAAGTAAAATGACTTGCTCTTTTCTCAATCTTATCATTTGGCAAGCACCTCGTAAGCCTTCATATTCTGCTTCATAAGACGTTCTGATATAGCAAATACATCCTCTGTGGATGCTATTTTTTCCTGCTCCGCTTTGCTAAAGTCAATCACAAGATATCTTGGTACATTGTTTTTAAGGATAACTGCTGTGCCATGTTCATCAACAACTCGGGTAACCTTTGAGAAATTCTGATTAGCTTCTGTGATAGAAATCATTGTATTTGTATCAACTGTCATAATATGCACCTCACTTTCGCTTATATTATATGCATATTATAGGATAAATACAGCCTATTTTTATAGCTATTTCATAAGCTTTTGAGAATAATCATTCCACGCCCTTTGGTGCAAAGGGATCCTCATAGATTGCATACACACCCGGACGGCAGAGCTGTCCGGAGCCGTTGACCGCGGAGCGCACGCCGTCGATGGCCGGGTCGGAATAGGTGCGGAACCATTTTTCCATCCTGCCCTTTAATTGGGTTACCAGTTTTTTATATTCCGGTAAACCGTACAGATTCTTTTCTTCTCCCGGATCGTCCACGAGGTGATACAGCTCATGTTTTCCATAGGGATACCGGTGCACATATTTCCATTCTTTCGTCCGGATCATGCGGCCAGGCCCGTATTCGTCGAAGATCACGACCTCGTCGCGGTGCTCCCTCTGCTCGCCTTTTAAAAGCTCTGTAAAGCTTCTTCCGGGAAGTCCCGTAGGCTGCTTATCGGAAAGTCCCGTCAGCTTAAGGATCGTCGGGAGCAGATCGCAGGCGCTTATCATTTCGCTGCAGACGGTATTGGCAGGAATGTGCCCCGGCCAGGAAATCAGAAACGGCACCTTCACTGCGGAATCATACATATTCATCGGGAATGTCCCGTTGCCCTTGCCCCAGACGCCGTGCTGTCCCATGCTCATTCCGTTGTCCGCTGTAAAGAGGATCACGGTATTGTCTGCCAGCCCCTGCTCTTCTACTGCATCCAGCAGTCTGCCGATCTGTTCATCCATCGCACTGATCGCCGCAAAATAGCCCCGCAGATTTTCTTCCCTCTTACCGGTTCCATATACCGCGCCGGTGCGCAGATCGGGATGATCCGGCACGTTGGGAATGCTTGGAAACGTGCAGCCATCATAGTAATCGATCCACTTTGCAGGATGGTGCTCTTTTCCCCAGGGAGAATGGGGCGCAGTATAGTGGACAGACAGATAAAACGGGTCGTCCCCTTCGCCCAGCTCTTTTAAATATTCCAGTGCACGATCCGTGATCAGATCTGTCACATATTCCCCATGATGCACGGTGATTTCTCCATGATCCACCATGTCCGGGTGGTAATAACAGCAACCGCCCATGCCGATGGTGTACCACTCCTGAAAGCCCTGCTGCGGTTCGATGCTGTTGCCCAGGTGCCATTTTCCGGAAAGTGCGCAGTGATAGCCGTTCTGCGCCAGAATGTCCGTGTAGGTGGGCTGACCTTCCAGATAGGAAATCGGCTTCCGTTCCTGCTTATAGCCCTCGAAATAAGGATTTTCCTTTCCCTGGGCGGCAAATTTCTCGCCGTCTAAGTTTCCGCTTCTGAGCCAATCCTGTACGCCGTGAGCGGAAGGCATTTTCCCGGTCAGAATGGATGCCCTCGCCGGAGAGCACACCGGCGAGGCACAGAAGAAGCTGTCAAACCGCATTCCCTGTTCTGCAATTCTGTCCAGGTTGGGCGTATAAAGCTCCGGTGTCCCGGCGCAGTGCATCGCCCAGGGGCCCTGATCGTCTGCCAGAATCATGATAATATTCGGTTTTTTTTCTGTTTTTTCCATATTATTATATTTTCCTTTTTACTGCTTTGCTTTTGTTTTCTGATACTCTGCATTGACTGCCTCAAGGATCTCTTCACCGCCCTGACTTCTCCAGGACTTGCTCAGCTGCTCTACACCCTCTTCGATGGAAAGCTTACCCTGCAGCATATCCGAAAAGTACTGGGTGTAAATATCGTCCACTGCGGCGCCGTTTTCGATCTCAACCTGCGTTTTCTGCTTAATCAGGTTCGGAACCTGGCACTGGGTCGCAAGATCAACGGTATGCAGCGCACGTTCCCGGTTCGGATCGGTTACAGGGATGTAGTTGCTCTCCAGAGGCCAGTAGAAGGAGCCCCACGCCAGCGCGTGCGCCCAGCCATTGGGCGAGAAAGCATCCTTTGCACGCTCTTCTTCGTTGAAGACGATTTCGTCGCCATCCTTGGTGTAATGAATACCTTCGATACCAAGACGCAGCAGGTTATTTCCTTCCTCCGAAACCATGAAGTCCACAAATGCTGCCGCTTTGTCAGGGTTCTTGCAGGCTGCGGTGATACAGGTCATCATACCGCTCTTGCCCTGCTTGCTTAAGCCTCTCGCGCCGTCCGGACCTGCGGGGGAAAGATCATAGCAGATCGAAGCGTCCGGGAACAGCTCTCTGACGCTGTTTTCATGACGGGTCACATGACGGAACAGGGGTGCAGGCATCATGCCGGCTTTGCCCTGATAGAACTTTTCTTCTTTTTTAGACATATCATTCAACATCAGCTCCGGATCGATCGCACCTGCATCCCACAGCTCTTTGATGTAGGTCATGCCCTTTACAAACGCAGGATCTTCAAAAACGGGGATTACCTGATCGTTTTCATCCAGCGAATAGTCCGCATAGGGTAGTCCGTATGCGAAAAATACCCAGTCAAACTGTCCCGGCTTTTCTGCCGTGTAGCCGTATGTATTGTTCTGTCCGTCGCCGTCCGGATCGTCGTTTGTGAAAGCGAGCATGACGTCTTTCATTTCATCCAACGTCTGCGGATAGGACAATCCCAAATTATCCAGCCAGTCCTGACGCATCACGATCAGGGTATTGGCCACACTGTACTGTGTAATAAACGGCATGCCGTAATATTTTCCATTTTGTGCCGACCACTCGTAATTTTCCAGCCATGCCTTCATGCTCGGGAAGGAATCCATGTAATCATTCAGCGGAATAACCATTCCATCATCAATCCACTGCTGGGTTGCGCTCGTCCCGTATGCACCAGTTACCACATCCGGGAAATCGCCGGACGCCATCGCAACGTTGACCTTTTCCGTATTGGCTTCCGGAACGATTTCAACCGTCAGGTCTATGCCGAGTTTTTCGTTGATCGCTTCAATAATGCGGTCGTTATCCTGAATTGCTTCTGCCGCAGCGTCGCCGGTCGTCAGCCAACGGATCGGAACCCGCTCTGCAGAATCCGCAGTGTTCTGACCACCCGAAGCGCTGTTGCCGCAGCCTGCTGCCAGAATCGTTGTCGCTGCCATCGCTGTTGCCAGAAATGCACACTTACTTCTTTTTCTCATTTTGTTCCCTCTTTCTTTCCCTTTTATATTTTACCCCTTCACTGCGCCTGCCGTCATCCCTGCTGTGAAATATTTTTGGAAAAACGGATACGCGCACATGATCGGAATAATTGCCAGCATCACAGCCGCCATCTTCATCGGCTGTCCTAATAAAAACAGGCTTTCTCCGCCGCTGGAATATGCTGCGTCATTCTGAAACAGCATCGACCGTAAAAACAGCTGCAGCGGCCATGCTTCTTTCTTATTGATATACATAATCGCCGAGAAAAAGTCGTTCCAGTGATCGACTGCATAAAACAGCGTCACCGTCGTCAGCGCCGGTTTGGAAATCGGAAGCATGATCCTAAACAATACGCCGATCTCCGTACATCCGTCCAAAAGCGCCGCTTCCTCCAGCTCCATCGGAAGCTCCAAGAAGAAGTTTCTTAAAATAATCAGGTTGTAGGTGTTGACCGCCGACGGCAGGATCATCGCCCACAGCGAATTCATCAGATGCAGATCCTTTACAACGATGTAGGTCGGAATAATTCCGCCGGTAAACATCATCGTAAACACTGCCAGAAACATGAAGAACCGCTGTCCCTTTAAATCCTTTTTCGACAGCACATACGCCGCCATCGTCGTAATCAGCATGTTGATCAGTGTGCCGACAACCGTGATAAAAATCGAGTTCGCATACGATCTCCACAGATCGAAGCTTTTTAACATATAGGCATAGCCTTCAAACGACCATTCGTCCGGCCATAAATGGATGTTCGTCGCCAGATAGCTTTTCAGCGAGGAAAACGAAACAACCAGGCAGTCCCAGAACGGGTAAAAGGTTGTCAGCCCCAGCAGAATCAGAAAAATCAGATTTACTGTGTCAAAAATCCTGCTGCCGACAGAAACCTTGATTTTTTTCGGCTTTTCCCTGCTCATCAGTAAATTCCCTCCTCTCCTGCCATGCGTGCTGTCTTGTTTGCAATGACAACCAGTGCAAAGTTGATCACGGATTTAAACAAGCCGACCGCTGTCGCCAGCTCAAATTTGCCTTCCTGCAAGCCCATCCGGTATACATAGGTATCGATGATATCCGCCGTCCCGTATACGCCTGGATGATACAATACGAAAATCTGTTCAAAGCCCGCCTGCATCAGTCCGCCGATCCTCGTAATCAGCACAACGATAATAATAGAACGGATACACGGCAATGTGATATGTAACAGCTTCTGCCACCGGTTCGCCCCGTCCACGGTCGCCGCCTCGTACAGCTGCGGATCGATTCCGGTGATCGCCGCCAGATAGATAATCGTGTTCCAGCCGAACGTTTTCCAGATCATCGAAACGACCATCGTGCCGACGAAATACTTTTCATCTGTCAAAAATCCGATCGGTGCAAAGCCGAGCGCCTTGATGACGCCGTTGACAATACCCGAATCCATCGATAACAGGCTTGTCAGAATACCGCCCAGAACGACCCAGGAAATAAAATTCGGAATGTAAATCGCTGTCTGGATGACCCGTTTTACCTTTCCAAGCCGCAGCTCATTTAAAAGCAGCGCAATGATAATCGGAAACGGAAATCCGAAAATCAGTCGGATCAGGCTGATCCGGATCGTGTTCCAGAAAACGGAATAAAACTTTTCCATTCCAAACAGCTTTTGGAACATTTCCGTCCCCGCCCACGGACTTTTCCAGATTCCAAGCATCGGATTGAAATCCTTGAATGCAATTGTTACGCCGTACATCGGAACGTAACAGAAAATGATGTAATACAGAATCGCCGGAAGCAGCATCAGATACAGATATTTATGCTTCCAGAAATACAGTGCTGCCTTCTGCAGGCCCCCCTGCTGTCGGCCCTTTGAAAGTGCTGCGGTTTTTTCCCTCTTTCCCGTCATGTACCTTCCTCCCTCTCTTTTTTTCTGAAACAGTCCTGTTCCGTAAATGCTGCCCGCCTGGTGGCTGCAGCCCCTTTGCGTTTTTTTGTTTCCGTTTCTGAGGTCATTATATAAAAACACAGCTCTGTTAAAAATTAAAAAATCCGACCTATTTTGTTACATTTATAACGATTTCAAAAAAGCCTTGATCTATCACCCCTTTATTGACTTTTTGCAACTTTTTGACTTTATTTTTTGCAGATTCATCGGATTTTTGCTATCCATTTTTGCACTCCCTTTCTTTTGCTTTGTGCATTTTTTCGGTATAATGGTGTCAGAACCAATCAAAGGGAGGCAATTGTTTTGATATCATTCGATCGTTCCATGCAAAAGAAAAAGCTGAAAAATATCATTCGCTCGAGACACTTTTCTTCCTGTTTTTTTATTCTGACACTGTTATCCACGATCCTGTTTTTTGTTTCCACGCTCTTAAGCATCTGGCAGAACAACCTACAGTTAAAGGAGCAGCTGGAGGCAAAGGCAGACGCTGCCTATTCCAATATGGAAAATACTTTTTCCGTTATGAAGGTAGGCTCTGTTTTTATCGCAAAGCTTGCCTCCGTAAATCACATCCTCGTTTCACCGGATCCTACCATCGATTATTTTTCCCGTATGATCAGTGATATTTCTCCTTACACACAGCTGTACTCCTTTGAAACGATCTGCCTGTATTTTGACCGCAGTGAACGGGTTTTCGATTCCAGCGGAGGCATGTACACCTACAGTGATTTTTATAACCCGGATTTTCTCCAGATCCTTTCGGAAATGGACACGGAGGAGGCCTGGGTTGTAAACATTCCTTATGAGCGCTACTACAGTCCGCGTCCTGCTGTGCCGATTGTGGTCTATGCCCACAGTCTGCCTTTGTATTCCTCCAATCCGAAGGGCTATATCACAATTTCCTATGCCATGCGGGAGCTGCGCAGGGATGCTGCTGCCCTTCTTTCCGACAACGACAACAGCTATCATGCTGTCGTTACCTTTTGCGATCAGCTTATCTATGCCACGGATGCAGCTCTGTACGAGCGCTGGGATTCTTCTCTGTCCGCTGATGAAAATGAAGCCCTGCTTTTTCCCGATTATAATGCCTATCCTGCCGTTCAGAACTCCAATACGCTGCAGTGTACCTACTATGTGTCCACCACAGAGCAGTTCAAAGCAGTTACTCCCTTTCTTTTAAGACGTTTTTGCGAATACTTTTTTATACTATTCTGTTGCTTTTTACTTTCTGCTATCTACAGCATGGTTTTGTTAAAACCCGTGGATGACATTATGGAAAAACTCGGCATCACGCCCTACGCCCTCGGTCTGTCCGACGATCATGATGAATTTTTCCGCTTAAACTCTGCCCTGGACAGTCTGACTGCCCAGGTCTCAGAGGTGCATTCCGTCCTGCACGAAAAGGAACAGCTCGTCCGGGAGCGTCTGCTGCTTGGTATCCTCCATGCCTCTGTCGATGTCACTGCCCTGCCTCAGGAATATATGAAATACGGTCTGGTCTTTCCGTACCGCTTCTTTTCCCTGATCCTCATCCACATGCCTGCCCTCGAAAGCATGGAGGATTTCGCAAAAAAGGAGCAACTGCGTCTCGTTGTCCTCTCCAGCGCTTCGGAGGCATTTTCCGTCCTTGGCAAAGCCTACGGCATCCATACAAACGGGCAGAATATCTGCATCTTGCTCAATACCTCCATCGCAGATGCAGAGCTGACGGCAGAATTAAAGCGCCTCTGCAGCGCTATTTCCCAACGCATGCAGCAGACGCTTTCCATTGATCCCTTCTTTTCCATTGTATTGTGTGAACAGGCATCGCCCTCCTACCAGAAATCCTGGCAGCTGGCCCGCAGAAACCTTTTGTTCACTTCTCCGGAAACAGAGGATTTTATGATCATCGGTCATCAGGAGGATCTGACCTCCTCCCTGGATCCCAACCTGTCCATCCAGCTTTCTCGTGCGCTGATCGACCGCGATCAGACGGTTGCCCGCAAAATCGCCGACAGCTTTTTTTCCCGCTATCTGGAAACAGCAAACACCCAGGAAGCCCGAAAGCTTACAACGATCCTCCTGTGCGAGGTCTATGTGGCGCTGCTTGATTTCGGGGATGACATTCCGGACACCCAGCTGAGCCCTTACCTCAAAAAGCTGGAAAATGCTGCGGATCCTTCCGAATGCAGCCGAATCTTCTTTTCCTGCATCCAGGGACTTTTAAATGCCAAAACAAAAACCTCCATGGAAGCCCACACTTATATCTGCCAGGCAATTTCCTATATCCAGCAGCACTACAGGGAGGAGCTTTCCGTCCCTCAGATCGCGGACGTCGTCAGCTTAAACCCGGTCTATCTTTCCAGGCTCTTCAAGCTCGACACCGGAAAAACGCTCTCCGAGTACTTAAACTGCTACCGCACGGAATGTTCCCTCGCGCTGCTGACCGACACTGCTGATACGATCCAGTCGATCAGCCAGAAAGTCGGCTACTCCGACGTCCGGAGCTATATCCGGTTCTTTAAGAAATATTATGACGTGACACCCAGTGAGTACAGAAGGGGGGCGGTTGGAAAATGATTCCGGACAAGTCATTGCTGCAAATAATATTTGATTTTTGCCACGAAAATGCCAAAGCTGCCGCACAGTGAACCTTTGGCTTTCTTCCTGCCATCTAAATCCCCTCCTTCCTCATTTTTTTCAATCATAAAAGGATCATGTGTCTCTACATGATCCTCGCATCAACAATTTTTCTATTTAGAGTTGTAAGCTTTCCGCATATTGGAACGGAATAATATCCCTCGGTACCGTTTCAACATATGCCTGCTCTTTATGCATAAAGTTTATTATTTCATTCTTACTCATCTTTCCAAGTTTCTCTATTACTACATCCAAAATATCTTTCTCTTCATCTGATAATTCGGGAAAAGTTTGTTGCCCACTCAGAGAAAAATGATAAGCATATGTCTCACCCATATCCACTTCTTCACAAGGAACACCTTTTAAGTCAATTATGGAATTGTGTCCCACCGGAACAGCTCCCATTGGAAGTGCTTGATATACTAAGCCCGTAATTGCAAAACCTCTTCTTTTATAAGATAATGCATCTGCATACCATATAAGTTTCATTAACTTTACCTTATAAAGACTTGTCACTTTGATTGATGATGCAAAATATCTAATTACCTCAACAACTTTATCCAATGATAAATCTGTGTTTCCATGAAACATTTGATTTCCCTGAAACTTTGCATAGCTCGCTTCAATTGCTTTTCTGAGATAGGCATCTCGATCTTCCTCGTATAAAGAGGTTGCTGCCGCTAAATATTTTTGATAAGACTCTGCTGATAGATTTGCTTTCGCTCCGTTTAAAAGAGACAAAAACCATTCTGGATCCTGATCTATTTTCTTAAGAATGGTATCATGTGCCTTATCCTGCACTTGGTGGCTTTCGTATCTTGTAATAGTTTTACCACCCCAACCTAGTAATAAGCATAAATCGCTTTGGCTTATACCATACTTTGCTCTAATTTCTCCTATTTGTGCTGATGTTAAAAGCCCTTCTTTTTTTCTATATGCATCCTTTAATCTGATGTCGTTGTCCTGCATCTGCTGCTCATCCATGTAGAGTTCTTTTGTTAATTCGCAGAAGAAATACGATGCCTCATAATTTACTGTGCTATTCTTAAACGTAGCCTGATCCATAATAAGAACGGTTTTCACTACATGTTCTTCCATACAGCATGGGCAGATTCTCTTTTCACTTTTAATGATCTTCATGTCCATGAAAACACCTCCTATTTTTTCTTATAAGGGAACATTTCTGGAGTAAATGCCTTCTCTGCAAAATGAAATGACATTACAAAAGTAGTTGTATTTCCATACAATCCCAACAGCTCAACCCTTATCTTAATATATACATCTTCTGTCCCGTTATAGACCTTTCCAAACTCACGCATCTCGCTTCTTTTCGGAAATCTTGTATCCTTTACTGTCCGCATATAGTCTTCCACTGATAGCGTTAATAATTCTCGTTTTAATGCATCTACAGGATTTTCGTCCGGAAATAGCCTATTTACAGTGTATTGATTTGTATATTTCTCGTCACGTTTTTCATCAACAACACGTTTAACCTGAAAATCTATCTGCGCACCATTATTTAATGAAAATTTTAAATCTTGAATATACGCTTTTACTTCTAACTCACTTTCAATTCGAGCTTTTGTTTCTTCAGCCAACGCATCCCCTCCAAGGTATCAATTGATACCCATATAATATGTCCATTATTCTATTTTGTCAACTGTTTATACCACCATATTCAAGGATACATTCTTCTATTTTCCTTATGACATCATTCCACGCCCTTTGGTGCAAAGGGATCCTCATAGATTGCATACACACCCGGGCGACAGAGCTGTCCGGAGCCGTTGACAGCGGAGCGCAGCCGTCGATCGCCGGGTCGAAAAACTCTCTCCGCATACTTCTTGACAGAACAAGCCTCCTTTTTTATACTTATAGCACTTGTAAAAAACGTTACTGTTCACCTGCGCCATTCGCAATACAATAGAATGCACGCTCCGCGAACATTCTATTGTCATGAACCACGCCTTGCGGCAGAACGGAGGATACTGTGACAGACAAAAAGCTGATTTCATCTTTACAGGGGCTGCGGGCAGTTGCATTTCTGAGCGTGGTCCTGTCCCATTGCGGTGCACCGTGGCTGGGGCCGTGGGCAATTTCCGTATTCGTTGCGCTGTCCGGTTTTCTGATGACCTGCAACTATTACGACCGCCCGCGCACAGCACCGGGACTGCGGTCTGCCATAACCTTTTCCCTGCAAAAAATACGCAAGTTATATCCGCTGCACCTTATTATGATGGTTGCTGCCCTGCTCCTTGTTCTGAAGGGGCTTTTGGCGCAGCCTTCTGCCCGTGGGGTGCTGTCCTGTGCAGCGCAGCTTGTGGTAAGCATTTTCCTGCTGCAAACATGGATCCCCTCCAGCCGTTTCTGGTTCTGTCTGAACGGAGTAGCGTGGTATCTTTCGGTGCAGGCTTTTTTGTATGCTATTTTTCCCTGGCTGCTCGCCGTGCTGAAAAAGGCCGATACGCGCAGGCTGCGCTGTATTGCTGCCGCGATTTTCTGCGCACAGTTCCTTTTCTCCCTTGCAATCCTGAAAGCCGGGCTCAGTGGAAAGGCTGCATTTTATCTGACCTACCTGTGTCCTCTTTTCCGGGCAGGCGATTTTGCCATCAGCTGCTGTATGGGCTGTCTTTACCGCAGCCACAAAGAAGAGCCCACGCTGCGCGGTGTCTTTTCCCTTCTGGAGCTGACCGCTGTGCTGTTTTCGGGCGGTTGCTTTTTCATCGCTGCCAGACAGGTGGACGTTTTGGGCACGGTGGCCTTCCGGTACAACGTGCTGTTCACCCCCTCTGCGGTGCTGCTGGTCTGGCTGCTCGCCGTGGGCAAGGGAGTGATTTCCCGGCTGCTTTCCGCAAAGCCGTTTTTGTGGCTGGCCGGGCTGTCGCCTTACGGCTTTCTGATCCATCAGGTACTGATCCGGTATATGGAGTTGGCTGCAAACAAGCTTGGTCTTACGGCACATCCTGTGGTCTGGACCCTGACCGTATTTTTACTCACGCTCTGCCTGAGCAGCTTTTACAAGGCGTTGGAACGGCGGATGCGGAAGCGTCATGCCAAAGCTGCCGCGCGGTAAAGGGGATCCGTTTGCCCTGGAATTAGCCCACCATAAGAAATCTATCATATATATTTGCCATGACACTGTACTCCTATCTTTATCCCAAATTGGATTATACACACGCTATTACAATACAACATGTGTACATTTTCCTCAAAGGTATAATTTATTCCACAATCTCCCAACACCCATTTTTCGGTGAACCATGACGAACCACAATATCTGATTCCTTCATTTTTTTTATGTTATTTTCAACAGTCCGCCTAGATATATCTATTCTCTCTGCTATTTTTTTAACTGAAATATATTTATCTTCTGCTATACAATCAAGTATTTTCTCTTGAGTATCCGTCAATTTCTGTGCTTTTTCTCTGATACGGACTTTATCTCCGAAATCATCTCCACCTTTTACTCCACTATTTTCTCCACCTTTTACTCCACTATTTTCTCCACCTTTTGCGTTGTCCTGCACACTTCTATATAAATTTACCCGGAACATATCATCAAATACTTCCACAGTCGGAACAGGCAGTCCATATTCTCCGGCAGCACTTATAATTCTTCTGATGCCGCTTCCCCACGCTTCTACCAGTCCCATCTGACCGAAAATATTAGCAATCAGCTTATTTCTAATCTTAGAATGACCTTTCATCACTTCCTCGTAGGTTAATCCATTGTATAAACCGCCGGGCGATGTCACTTCCAAGCGATCATCGTAAATCTCTACTTGTATGCAGGATTCATCTAACAGGTTTCTGTGACAATGGGCATTGATTATCATTTCACGAATTGCTTCTACCGGAAGTTCATAGCTTTCCCGACGCACCAAACCATCTATCGTTGCTCCAAGTCTGATATTTCTCAAAACAAAATCAACCGCGCTCTCTATCTGCTTGTATATTGGTCCGGTATATTCCCGTTTATCAAGGAAAACCGTTCTATCCGTTCCCTTGAATACAGCACACTGTGTCTTTGAAAATGGAAAATAATCAGAAGTAAGCAGCACATATGCATTTGATGCAAGCACATTGCTTTCGCTGTTCTTCAAGATTTTCCAATTCAAAAGCTGCTCTTTTCTTACATTATGTCCCGAAAGCCCTGCCTTTTTTCGGAAATCTTCAATATCCTTACATAAAGCCTGCGTTGCTTCTTCTGTCACTTCATATCCTACGCAAGTAAGCTCATCCCAAGAAATACGGGCACCTTCCATCTCCAGCTCGCTTATCTTTTCCTGATGAGCCGGTCTGGAAGTACCAGCCACACGTATATAAGTGCCTTTCTCCTTGCCTTGAGATTTAATATAATATGGTCTGTTTTTTCCTGCTTCCACAATGATAACAATGACTGTCTTGCCTTCAACCGTCTGTGGCTCAATGTCCGGTATGATCTGCGGCTCACAGGCATCTGATATAGCATTCGTCAGCGCATCCATAGTCTGAAACAGACTATCATTATCCACACCAACAACCTGATGTGTTTTATCATCTATCCCTATAACCAGTCTGCCACCTTGCGTATTGGCAAAAGCCACAACTGTTTTCATATATTTTTCGCTTTTATCCGGTACAACCACCTTGTATTCAATATTCTTGGATTCGCCGGAAAACAGCTCATCTTTTGCCATAACGCTACCTCCAATTTTCTTGTTCTAATCCTATGCAATATTTTTCAAGATCTTATAAAGCTCCTGCGCTTCATCTGCACTCATGGTAATTCCATTACCCATTTTTTCTATCTTCTTCGCTTATTTCATATATATCATATATCAAATTGTTGATTTCATGCTCTATATCAAGTATTCTTGACCAGTTTCAATTTCATAAAAATGACGTTTGTCTTTATCAGAAATTGATAACAGCTCACAATATTTTTTCTTCATTTTCATGCAAATCAATATCTTCAACCTGCAATTTTCCCCTGATAGTAGTTGTAAAAACTTCATATTTTTCATATTTTAAGGAGACTTTGCGCTGCACACAGCGCACCATACCCCACCCGCTCATTCGGATAGTCCGTCTCGCCCCGCAGCTTCTTTGCGCCTTTTCGCAGATATGCCTTTAGTTTCTCCCCGTACAGATACGGATCATTTCCCTTTTCAATTCCCCATTCCATCAAAAGTGCCGCTGCGCCGGAAACGAGCGGTGTCGCAAAGGAGGTCCCGCTTACGCGCTGCGTGCTCCCCTCCGATGCCGGAACCAAAAGATCGACCCCCGGCGCTGCCAGATCCGGCTTGGAGTCTGCAAACATCAGGCGGTTTTCCCTGTTTATTTTCTCGCCTCTTCCCGAAAAATCCGCATACGCTTCATAATATGAGTGGATTGCTCCGACCGAAATCACCTTTTGCGCCGTCGAAGGAACCGTCATCGTCAAAAGCGGATCGGGTCGTACAAACCGCGTATCTGCAGAACGGCTCTGCTGGGTCGGTAAATACAACTGATAGCTGCCGAGCACGATTTTTTCCGGAATCAGGTGAAAGGTCCAGATTCCGGACTCAATATAACGATCCCGTGGGAGCAGGTCAAAAAAAAACTCCTGCCAGACAGAGTACGGCGACGGCTGCCCGGCATAAACCAATACCTCCGTCCCGTTTGTCAGCACATCCTGCCGTCCGTTTTTATCTGGCTGTACGATAATTTCCTGTCCGGATGGTGTCTGCAAAATCACTGTGAACACATCGGCATAGTTTTTCCACAGCTGTATATTCAGTGTCCGCTCATATTCCCCGATGATCAGCTCAAGCGTTTCCCTTTCCCTCTGCAGATTGCCGGACAATCCGTCAGCACGGGAACTAACGTCCGCTACATTTTTTTCCAGTTGTCCGGACGCATGACCACCTGCCGCACCCTCGTTTCCGCAGCCTACACAGATTGCCGTCCGTCCGCTTTCCGCCGCATTGTCCAGAAAACGACACAGCAGGGAGGAACCGTCATGCGGTCCGTAGCAGTTTCCGTAGCTGATGTTGATGACGAGTGGCTGCCCGATTTTGGCAGCTTTGGAAAGCGACCAGGACACTGCGCTCATCAGCTGCGTTGTATGTGGATAGCCATTCTGTTTTTGGGAAAGCTTCACGACCAACAACCCCGCGCCCGGCGCAGCGCCCCTCAGCCGGAGATTTGGATTGCTCCCGGCAGCAATCGCCGCCACCGCCGTTCCATGTCCGGAGCGGTCGATGCTCGGCACAAGCTCCAGCGCCCCGTCCCGGCTTTCTGCCTGCAGTGCCTCGTCAATCTGTTCCTGCGAAAACTCCCGTTCCAGTTCCTGATCCCACAAAGCCAGAATCCGGCTGCTGCCATCTTCCTTTCGAAAATCCGGCATCCGATAATCGATCCCGGAATCCAAAACAGCGATCAACACGCCTTTTCCATCCAGGGGTGCGTCCTCATCCCCCTGCGAAAGAAGCGGCAAAATACAGCTGACACGCTTCGCCTCATACAAACCGGTCTGCAGATTTTTCGGCATCTCCACATATTCGATCTCCCGGGCAGCCACGAGCGCTCCGATCTGATCCTCCGGAAGCTTTACAATTGCATAGCCCGCCAGAAGCTTTTGTATCTCCATTCCGGGTATCTGCAGTCCGTCGATGTCCCCACTGTATTTGACGATGACCTCCCGCAGGTTTTGGTCCCTGGTCACTCCCACATCCAGAACCTCCGAGCGTTCCCTCTGTCCTTTACTTGCCGACAGGCTCAACAGCAGCAGATCCTCCAGCTTTTCTGATTCCATGGCAGATCATTCCTTTTCTGCAGAGGCTTCTTTCTTATATTTATGCCGGGAACATCCGATGGTGCCTGCTTTTTGCGGCATTTTTGTCGACGTGCAAGATGAAAGGCAGGTTAGAAACTCCTAATCTGCTCTTCGTCAAGTCTTTTGAGAATTTCACATGCCAGCTTAACAGCGTTATCAAAATCGGCATAAGCTGAAATTCCGTAATGTGTATGTGCATAGCGAACCGGAACTCCGATAACGATAACCGGAACCGCTTTTTCAGTCAGATGTATCGCTGCACCATTGGTTGCACCAGCACTGCGGACTGCATCCTGAACCGGGATACCAAGCTTTTCTGCCAAATCCAGCGCATATCTTTGATAACGCGGATTGGTAATCATACGGGCATCTATGTGACGCAACATCGGTCCACGCTTGATAGCTGTCTGAACCATATATGGTTCCACACAGGTATCATCTGCCGGGCATCCCTCAAAAACAATTGCGATATCCGGCTTAATTACCTGTGCTGTCACGGTGGCACCACGTACACCAACCTCTTCCTGTGCTGCACAAGCACCAACAATATCAACATTCAGCTCCTGACCGGCCAGGTTATGCATCGTCTTAAGAATCGCTGCGCATCCCAAACGGCAGTCAAAACTCTTGCCTACCATCAGATCTGTGGTTTCTGAATATGTAAATGTCACATCCGGCACTACCGGTTCCCCGATCCGAATCCCGAACTTTTCCATTGCCTCTTCTTTCGAAACGGCTCCAACATCCACCGTGATATCTTTCATATCCAAAGGAGCCTTGCGCTCCTGTTCTGTCATGAAATGCGGAGGCTTGCTGGCAGTAATCCCCGGAATATATTCTCCGAATCGGTTGCGAACCCAGACTTTATGTGCCGGAATATTGTGGTTAACCCAACCTCCGAGCTGAATAATGCGAAGTGTTCCGTTCGGGCAGATTGCCTGCACCATAAAACCAACCTCGTCGCTATGTGCGTCAAGCTGAACAACCGGACGCTTGCCATTATTTTCTTTGCGGCGGATGTACAGGTTGCGCATACAATCTTCTGTAATTTCTCCAAGTCCTTCTGCATAAGGACGAATCGCTGCTACCACTTCATCTTCGAAACCAGATGTACCGTTTGCATTTGAAATTGCTGCAATCATTTCCAGCGTTGTTTTTTTATCCATTCTAATCTCCATTCTGCAGGCGCTTTGCGCCTAAGGAACCGCGAGCAGAACATCCAGTTCTGCTCTGCGATCCTGGCTACTTTGTGGCGCCTGCGACACAAACAATAGAATGCACGCTCTGCGAGCATTCTATTGTCATGAATAGCTGTGTGAAAAATAAGCGATCACGCTTATTTTTCACACTAACTCCTCATATTCCTGTTTCAATTCCTCTGCCAAATACGTATCGCTCATGCAATGCATATCAGAAACACCATCACGGATCAACTGATAGACCTGGGAATGATAAAAGAAATCCAATGCCGCATCCAGTGAAAGTCCCTGCTGTTTAGCAAAACATTCGATAACACGGCTATATTTTTTCTGAAGCAAAATCGGATTTGCTGTCATAGTATTTCACTCCCTTCAAAATACAACAGAGACAGTGCTTTCTCTGTGCGGAAACATATTTGCAGGTTCGGCTTTTCATAACGCAGGCGGTTGATAGCTTCCGTTTTATCAATCAGTCCGTCAAAGAACAGCTCCACGGTATTAAACACCTTATCATTGGCAACACCACCCACAACAAAGTCATAATCCGTCGAATCTTTTCCGCTGCGGCAGTTCAGAATGAAATCCAGCCACTCTTCGGAATAAGAATCGAATTTCAGCGTTTTCAGTTCAACTTCCCGGCTTTCATCAAATTCATACCGGGAAATAATACCATCTTTTCCACGGCGTTTGAACTTACCGCACCACTTCGCCGCCTGTTCATACAGCGGCGTGACATAAAAGCCACGCCCGAAGTCTACATCGGAGCGGGAATGAACCAAATCCGGCTTTGTAATTTCTAAGAAAGAACCATGATATAGAATCATACTTCCACACCCCTTTCTTTCATCACGTCAAGAAGGTCATCAACGATATATTCCCGGCTCTGTGTATGCAGCACTTCATATTCCGGCACAATGTAACCGTTCAGAATGTCGCTTTGTTCGGTAAATGCCTGATAAACACGTTCTGCATTCACGCCCAGCTTTGCCGCTACATTTTCAATGCAAAATACAGCAAACTCCAGCTCACTGGAATTTTTAATTTTTTCATCCGCTATCATACGCAAGCATCCTCCTTAAACTGTTTTCATTATACCAGAAAACACAGAGGATTGCGAACCGGATATCAGACATAAAAAATCTATGTTTTGCACAAAGACCAGGTGGCTTTTGCGGTGTTACTTCCGTGAAAGGCTTTATCATGGAGCATCCTCGTTCTTGCAACGTCCGGAAAAAGATATGGAATTGTGGTGAAAAGTCTGCTAAAATACGTGTCGTGTAAAAAAACTTTCCGTACAGAAAGGATCCTGAAGGATGTATCAGAATTATATTTTTGATTTATATGGAACCCTCGTAGACATACATACGAATGAAAAGAAAGCGTATCTCTGGAAAAAACTGAGCCTGTTCCCGGGCGTGCCGGAAATGCTGCAGCGTTTAAAAGACGCAGGAAAGAAGGTTTTTCTGCTGTCCAATGCACAGGCGCTTTTCACCGCACCGGAAATTTCCCTGCTCGACCTGACGAAATACTTTGACGGAATCCTGCTCTCGTCAGATGCCGGTGTGAAAAAACCGGATCCGGCGTTTTTTGAGATGCTGCTGAAGCAGTATCACCTCAACCCGTCAGAATGCCTGATGACAGGAAATGACGACATTGCTGACTGCCACGGTGCAGCCTCTGCCGGAATTGCAAGCCGTTACGTGGCAACGCGCCAATCACCGAAAATAAACGGTTCGCTTCCGGAAAACTGCGAGAAGATCGCGGAAATCGCGGAGCTGTTCTGATTAGAATGACCTTTAAACTGACTGCGAACGGTTCCAAGGTATTATAGATGATCAGGCATAGACTGCTTAGGAATTAGCGCCTGTAGTTTTCACTTTCAACTTACGCTTTATCTCTTGAACAGATTATCTATGGTCGTTATACTTAATATACAAGTGTGACGATCGTACAATTTGAAAGGAGACCAGCTATGAAAAAAGTATTATACGAAGAGTTGCTTCCAGAAGAATTTGTCCAGAGAATGCAGGAGATGCCGGTTGCATATCTGCCTCTTGGTACATTAGAATGGCATGGTCCGCATATGCCTCTTGGAGCCGATGGAATCCAGTCAAAAGAACTGTTTGTCCGGGTAGCGGAAAAAGTTGGCGGTGTGGTACTTCCAATACTCTTTATGGGTCCTGACCGTGTATTTCATGACCATGAAAAGTCATTTTATGGAATGGATATTAATACCGAGGGCGCACTGCATACCTATTACGTCCAGCAGCTGAAAGGCAGTGCTTACTGGCTGGAAAAAGAACTGTTTCAGGACTATCTGCGCAGTATTTTTGCCCAGCTTTCCAGAGCGGGGGTGCGTATTGTCGTCGGACATGGACATGGACCGTCAATCCATGCATTTCAGGAACTGACAGAAGAAGCAGAAGAAAAATATGGTCTGCGTATTTTTACGGCCTGGACATATGCGGAAGATGAGAAGTTGAAATATCAGAATGACCATGCCGGAGCGAATGAGACTTCTATCGTTATGGCTGTGCGCCCGGATCTGGTTGACTTTGGACAGGTAAAAGAAGATGAAAGCAATCTGATTGGAATCGCAGGACGCCACCCTGTCAGAGATTCTTCTGCGGCATTCGGTAACGAAATCCTGGAGTATACAATGAAAACATTAATTTCAGGCATTGAAAAAGAGTATAAAGAAATAAAAGACAGACAGAACTGAAAAAATCTCCATTGGCTGACAAAACCAATGGAGATTTTTAATGAGTGCTTATCGTAACACTTCGCCGAAAGCCTGACCGGTTTGAGCAAAAAGCTTGGTTAGATCCTAATGTTCTCAGAAACAAGGTGGTCACTACTGTTTCCAACACTGATACGCAGTTTCATTCCGCTGCTGACGATTTCCATGTTTTTGCCATAATATGAGAATTCTTCCTGGTCAATACAGAAATCTACATCCTTCTTCTCCCCCGGCTCCAGGAAAACCTTCCGGAAACGGATAAGCTCTTTCTTCGGACGTACTACAGGTGCATATAATGTTTCATAATAACACTGGACTACTTCTGCCCCCGCAACATTCCCTGTATTGCACACATTACAATGTACATGTACTTTTTTAT
>OJPM01000021.1_pt1 | contig 131045 bp, 115 predicted proteins | sample 1598471 | NCBI WGS metagenome assembly OJPM01 (sample SAMN03922484, study PRJEB24848) | human gut metagenome | isolation source: stool sample | host: Homo sapiens | place: Germany | collected 2011-05 | reverse complement strand
CCACTTCGACTTCCCCTTCGGGGTCTGAAAGGGGCGAGCAGCCCCTTTCTCGTGGATCCAGCGCGTCGAAATCGCTGGTGCTTTTCTGGTTCTCTTTTGGCACGCAAAAGAGAACTTGACCTCGCGTAACCGCGCTCTATCCCGCGCACAGGCGCAAGAACCATTTCTGGTTCTCTTTTGGCACGCAAAAGAGAACTTTGCCCCGCGTAACCGCGCTCTACCCCCGCGCCACCGGCGCGACAACCATTTCTGGTTCTCTTTTGGTGCGCAAAAGAGAACTTTAGCTTCTCTTCGCCGCCAGCGCGATACTCAGCTGTGCCACATCCGACGGCGACACGCCGGGAATGCGTCCCGCCTGCCCCAAGTTTTTCGGGCGGATGCGGGCCAGCTTCTCGCGGGCTTCCAATGTCAGGCCAGTGAGCTCTGTGTAAGAGAAATCCTCCGGGATGAGGGTCTTCTCGTGGCGGGCCACCTCGTGTATCATCCGGTCCTGCCGGGCAATGTAACCCGCGTACTTGATTTCAGTTTCCAGACGCTCAGCCAGCATGGGCGTGATGCCCTCACCCCAGCCGATCATGCCCGCGATGAGCGGATAGTCGATCTCCGGCCGGCGCAGCAGCTCTTCGGCAATGCCGCCCTCTGCGGCCGGGGCGAGGCCCGCTGCTTCCATCGCGGCGCGCAGGTCCGCCGTGCGCAGATGGGCGTCATGCAGACGGCGGCGCTCTGCGTCCAGCACAGCCTGCGTCTGCTGGTACTTTGTCCAGCGGTCGTCCTGCACGAGGCCATATTCCCTGCCGATGGGCGTCAACCGGGTGTCGGCGTTGTCCTGACGGAGGGTCAGGCGGTACTCGCTGCGGCTGGTCATCATCCGGTAGGGGTCCATGACGCCCTTGGTCACAAGGTCATCCACCAGTGTGCCGAGATAGCTCGACTGCCTGGGCAGGATGAGCTGGCTTTCGCCCAATGCGTTCCGGGCAGCGTTCAGACCGGCCAGCAGGCCCTGCGCGGCGGCTTCCTCGTAGCCCGAGGTGCCGTTGAACTGTCCCGCACCGTAGAGGCCCCGCACCACCTTGCTTTCCAGCGTGGCTTCGAGGCTGGTGGGGTCTACGCAGTCGTACTCGATGGCGTAGGCCGGGCGCATGATCTCAATATTTTCGAAGCCCTTGATGCTCCGGTAGAATGCATTCTGCACATCCTCCGGCAGACTGCTGGACGCACCCTGCAGATACATTTCCTCGGTGTTCTCGCCGCAGGGCTCCACGAAGATGGGATGCCGGTCCTTCCCTGCAAACCGCACTACCTTGTCCTCGATCGACGGGCAGTAGCGCGGGCCGACGCCCTCGATCATGCCGCCGTAGAGCGGGCTGCGCTGGATATTTTCCAGAATGATTTTGTGCGTCTCAGGGTTGGTGTAGGCGATCCAGCACTCCACCTTGTTGTGCATAGGGGCATCGGTCATGAAGCTGAAAGGCTGAAGCTCATTGTCCGGGTCGCCGGGCTGGCATTCCAGCTTAGAGAAGTTGATGCTCCGCCGATGCACCCGGGCTGGCGTGCCGGTCTTGAAGCGGCGCAGCGGCAGACCGGCGGCCTTCAGGCTCTCGGTGAGGGCGTTGGCCGCGTGCATCCCGTCGGGGCCGGAAGCGTACCATGCATCGCCCACGAAAATTTTTCCGCCGAGGTTGGTGCCGGTGGCGATGACCACGCACTTTGCGCCATACTCCCCGTTCAGCTGGGTGACGACACCCTTCACATGGCCGTCCTCCACCTCGATGGAAATGATTTCCGCCTGATGGATAGCCAGCCCCGGCGTCAGCTCAAGGGCGTGCTTCATATATTCATGATAGCGCTTGCGGTCGGTCTGGACGCGCAGAGCGTGGACAGCGGGGCCTTTGCCCTTGTTGAGCATCCGGCTCTGTAAATAGGTGGCATCTGCCGCAAGGCCCATCACGCCGCCAAGAGCATCCAATTCGCGTACCAGCGTACCTTTTGCCGTGCCGCCGATGCTGGGGTTGCAGGGCATATTGCCGATGGCGTCCAAGCTCATCGTGAACACCGCCGTCTTTGCGCCCAGCATCGCGGCAGCATGGGCCGCCTCAATGCCCGCATGTCCGGCACCGATGACGATAACGTCGTAGTCTCCTAAATGGTTCATACTTTCCTCTATTTGCAACATAAAATCTTCGGCGAAGCCGTAAATCGGAGAAACGAGAAAAAAGCGTTTAGCGAAGCGGCTAGCTTTTTTCCGTTTCGACTTCTCCTTTGGGGTCTGAAAGGGGCGAGCAGCCCCTTTCTCGTGGATCCCTGTCCTTGCCGCGCTAAACACGCGGCATTTGCTTCGCAAACCGGACTGTCGGCTTGAAAGCCCCACTGGGGCTTTCATGGCTTCGCCACCGCCGAGCCTCTCAATCGCTGGTGGTTTTCTGGTTCTCTTTTGGTGCGCAAAAGAGAACTTAGCCCTGCGTAAAATTGATTTTTACTTCCCCACGCAGAATCTCTCAAATACCTCATTAATGACCGCCTCCGAGGCGTTCTCCCCTGTCAGCTCGCAAAGTGCATCCAGCGCGTCGTCCACACAGACCGACACAGCGTCCAGCCCGAGCCCCTGCGCAGCGTCCAGCGCTCCGGCCACGGCATCCCGGGCGCGGGTGGCAGCGGAAAGCTGCCGCTGCCCCGAGAGGCTGGCAGCGTGGGGGTCGATTTGGTTGGTCCCCAACAGGCGGGCTACCGCCGCCGCGATGACCTTCCGCGCCCCTTCTTCCTGACAGCAGACCGGCAGCACCATCGCAAAATAGGGTGCGATGAGCTCGGCGTCGAACCGGGTGGGCTTGTCCTCTTTATTGACCAGCGCGATGGCCGGACGGCCCCCGCAGCGCTGAGCCAGCTCCAGATCCTCCCGGGTCGGGCGCTCCGAGCCGTCGAAGACGGCGAGGATAAGCCCCGCCTCGTCCAGCTTCTTCCAGCTGCGGCGGATGCCTTCGGCTTCGATCTCGTCTTCCGTCTGACGCAGACCGGCAGTGTCGAAGAGATTCAGCCGGACGTCGCCCAGCTGAACAGCCTGCTCCACCACGTCGCGGGTGGTTCCGGCCACCGGCGTGACAATGGCCCGGTCGAACCCGGCCAGCAGGTTGAGCAGGGTGGATTTGCCCGCATTGGGCTTTCCCACGATGGCACAGTCCACGCCCTCGCGGAGGACAGCACCCGCATCGTAGCTCTGGATGAGGGCGTCCAGCTCCTGCTCTACCCCGCCTAAAACGTCGCAGAGATGGCTCTGGCTCAGTTCCGGAACATCTTCCTCAGGGAAATCCACCCAAGCGGCCAGATGGGCCTGCAAGGCCGTCAGAGCATCTTTCTGGGCCGCTATCTTCCGGGCCAGCGCACCGTTCAGAGAGGCATTTGCCAGCGCGGCCCCCTGTCGGCCATCGGCGGAGATGATGTCCATGACGGCTTCGGCCTGGGTCAGACTGAGCTTGCCGTTCAGGAAAGCACGGCGGGTGTACTCGCCGGGAGCGGCAGGCGACGCCCCCGCCGCAATGCAGGCTTCCACCAGCCGCCGGGCGACTGCACTGCCGCCGTGGCAGGAAAGCTCCACCACATCCTCGCCGGTGTAGCTGTGGGGCGCGCAGAAAAACAGCGCCACGCCCTCATCGAAAGCCTCTTCCCCCTCCACGAATGCACCGAACATGGCGGTATAGCCTTTGGCGTCCGCGACCTTTTTGGCTGGGTTGGCCGGACGGAACACCTTCGCCGCCACTTCATAGCTTTCCGGGCCGGACAGCCGCACGATGGCGATGCCGCCCGCACCCGGAGCGGTAGCAATGGCCGCAATGGTCGAATGCTGCATCTTCTCCCCTCCTTATGCGCAGATGAATACAGTATATTCTACCACGAACCGCCAAAAAAAGAAATATGCTGCGCAAAAAAGGGTGTGCAGCCCCTAAGAGACTGCACACCCCGTTGCGTGTGAAAGAAAAATCAGAATGCGGCAATATCGGCCGTAGTGATGGCCTTGCCGGGCAGAGTGCGGCTGTCGGCGTTCTCCGACAGAGCCAGCTTGCCCTCGCGCAGCAGCTTGACGGCCTTCTCGTGGTCAGCAGCGTTCCAGTTGTCGCCCACGAGCTTCCAGTTGTTGTCCACGTGCGGCTCGATGGTGCCGCCCTTGACGGTGCGGATGTACTCGCCCAGCAGTTCGCGGATGCCGCCCACATCGCCGCGCACGTCGATCTCCAGCAGCTTGGGCAGCTCGTCGCCCTCCTTGAAGATGTCAGCATAAGCCAGCAGCTGGGTGGTGGCACGGTAGTTGTTGACGGCCACCACGAAGCTGTCATCGTCCTGCACCGGACGGCCATCCATCCAGGTCAGGTTCTGGATGCGGTTGCCGGGCTGCTTGGAGATGTCGAGGTCATACTTGACGCCTGCAAAGGCATCGTACAGGTAGTAGCGGACGGAAGAGTCGAATGCGATGGTCACATCGCCCGGCTCCCAGGTCTTGAAGAAGGCAGCAGACCACTCCATGAACTGACGCAGCTGCCAGCCGTTCATCTGCAGCTTGTACAGGGTGTTCTGGTAGGTGTAGATGCTTGCCATGTCGCACTTGCGGATGGTGCCCTCGCGCATCTGGGAGGTCATGGAGGTCAGAGCCGTTGCGGACACCTGAGCGTCGGTGTAGTACATCTGTACCTCGTTGATAAAGTCCAGCAGAGCAGTATCCTGCACCATGGCCTGCGGCAGGCAGTCGATCTCGTTTTCGGGGGCCAGATCACCGCCGACCAGCTGGCCGATGGGGGTCACGGCGTCGTCCTTGGCGCGCTGGTCGTACTCTGCCAGCAGAGCGGTCAGCTCGGGGTCGGGAGCGTAGTCCTTGATGGTCAGGTTCTCAGAGGTGCGGTCCTTCACCTTCCACTTGCCGTTCAGGCCGCGCTCCAGATAGACGTGGATGTCGGAGACGGTGGCACCGGCATTCTTGTTCTCGACCACCAGCACGCCGTTGATCATCTTGTTGGGGATGCTCTTGTGGCCGTGAGCGGCGACGATGACGTCGAACTCGGGGCAGGCATTTGCCAGGTCGGTGACGCCGGAGCCATAGACGCCATACTCATTGTCAACGTCCATATGCATAACGCCGATGATGACATCCACATCGTTCTTGATCTTATCAATGATCTTGCGGCTCTCGTCCACCGGGTTGGTGACAGTCCAGCCCTCGAGGTTCTTGGCGTCCCAGCGGGTGATGTTGGGAGTGACCATACCGATGACGCCGATCTTGACGCCGCCCTTTTTGATGATGGTGTAGCCGTCCGCCAGAGGGTTGCCTTCGGGGCTGTAGACGTTGCCGGTCAGCACCTTGGCCTTCTGCTGGGAGAGCACCTTTTCCAGCGTGGCCATGCCATAGTTGTACTCATGGTTGCCGGTGACGTAGACATCGTAGCCGATGGCGTTCTGAGCAGCGATCATGGGGTGGACATCGTCGTTCAGGAACAGCTCAGCGGAGTTTGCCTGAATCGTGTCGCCTGCATCCACGACCAGCGTGGTCTTGGTGCGGTTCTCCTTGATGGCAGTTGCCTGCTGGGCCACGCTGCCGGATGCGTCGGCCTTGTTGGCGGCGTAATCCCAGGGGTCAAACTTACCGTGGGTATCGCTGGTGGCAAGGATCTGCAGGTCCATGCTCCACAGGTCTTTGATGCCGGCAGCGGAAGCAGCCGGGACCAGACCGCTCATTGCGGCGGCGGTAGCCGATGCACCGGCCACGCGCAGGAAATTACGGCGGGAGATCTTATTCTGTTCCATAATAATTCCTCTCTTTTTTGCTTGGTATACGCTCCGAAGCATTTGTAGCTCTAGTATAAGGCTTGCCGATATTGTTTTACAATGTACAAATAGGAGAAAAATTTCTTCCGGAATTGGGCATATTCTCCAATTTTTCGATAAGAACGACTTTTCTTTCGAAATTATTCTTTCAGATTTGCTTTTCATCGTAAACCATCTTCATGCAAAAGACGTGTAAATTTATAGTGTGCCTCGTACAAAAAAGCCCCTCCCCTGCACGGCTTCCGCCATGCGGGAGAGGGGCTTATCCTTCAGCTTTTACAGCTCGATCTTGCCGAAGCTCAGATCAGCGAAGTCATCCACACGCTCGGTGCGCTTGGGTGCCACAGGGGCAGCATTCTCGGCATCGCGCGGGGTGTAGGTGCGCTCAGGCACATTGGAGCGGTAACCGCCACGACCGCTGCCATTGCGCGGGCCGCGGCCATTCCGGTCACCACGGCGCTCGCCGCCGCGATGATAGCCGCCATTGCGGCCATTGCCGTTGCGGTCACGGCCGCCGCGGGGTCCGCGGGGACGTGCATTTGCGCTCTCAGCCACAGCATTGGGGTCGGTGGAGTAGATGACCACACGGCGGTCACGGCCCTCGCCCTTGCTCTCGCTGCGGACGCCCTCCATCTTGCCGATGGCAGAGTGGATGATGCGGCGCTCGTAGGGGTTCATGGGCTCCATGGCAAAGCTGCGGCCGGTGCGGCGCACCTTGGCACCGATGCGCTGTGCCAGTGCGGTCAGGTCGCTCTCGCGCTTGTCGCGGTAGCCGGCCACATCGAGGCCCAGCTTGATGTAGTCGCCCTCGAGGCGGTTTGCCACGAGGCTTGCCAGATAGGACAGGCTCTCCATCGTCTCGCCGCGGCGGCCGATGAGGGCGCCCATCTTCTCGCCGTCCAGACGGATGATGGTAGCCTCACCCTTCTGCACAGCGCTGAACTTGACGTCCTGTACGCCCATCTTCTCGATGACTTCCTGCAGGTAGTCCACAGCGGCCTTGACCTTGGCGTTCTCCTCGATGTTAATGGGGACTTCCACCTCTTCGCCCTCTGCGGCGGGAGCAGCCTGCTCTTCGGCAGGGGCAGCTTCCTCAGCGGGTGCGGCAGGCTCTTCCACAGCAGCGGGAGCTTCAGGGGCAGTCTCTTCGACGACAGGCTCAGCCACAGGAGCAGCCTTCTCCTCCACAACGGGAGCGGGCTCCTCAACGGGGGCAGCAGGAGCTGCCACAGGCTCGTCCGGCAGCTCGACGCTGACGCGGACCTTGGCGGGAGTGAGCTTCAGGCCCAGAAAACCGGTCTTCTGGGGCATTTCCAGCACTTCGTAGCTGACGTTGATGTCGTCCTTTTCCACGCCCAGCAGAGCGCAGGCGTTGGTGCGTGCTTCATCGACCGTCTTGCCGGTCGCTTCCTGCGTACGGATCATAACCGTCAATCCTCCTTTTTGTTCTGCAGCTCGCTCAGCGGGACAGTGCGCTCGTCCTTGTAGCGCTCAGCATCCTGCTGGCGGGCATACTCGAGGCGGCGCTTGTTCATCTCGCTGGCGGAGATGTTCTTTTCCACGACCTCACCGGTCTTCTCGTCCTGGACCTTGATGGTGGTGCTCTTCACGCCGCGCTTCTCTTCCTTCTTGCGGGAAGCGATCTCGGCCTTGACCTGCTCCTTCATCTTCTCGGGGTCATAGATCTTGCGCATGACCTGGGTCTGGACGGTCATCACGATGTTGGAAATGACGTAGTACAGAGAGAATGCGCAGGGAACGGTAAAGCAGAAGAAGACGTACATCAGAGGCATCATATACATGGTCAGCTTCATGCTGCCCTGCATCTCCTGGCCGGAGGCCTTCATGCTGATGTGGGTGGAGATGAACATGGTGACGACAGCCAGGATGGGGAAGATCAGCAGGGGCAGGTTGTCTGCTGCCAGGCTGTACTGCGGCACACGGGTCAGGTCGATGCCGAAGAAGTCCATGTGCTGGCCGAACTCCGTGATGGTGTTCAGCTGGTCTGCGGTGAACACAGAGGTGACGGTGGACTCACCGGCCAGCACCTGTGCGATGATATTGGTGTCGCGGGTCACCTGAGTGAAGCTGATGCCCAGAGCGGTCATGGCATCGCCTGCGGCGGTGATGGCGTCGGCGCCGATGTGGAAGATGCGCTGCAGCGGGCGGTACACGACCTCGATGACGCCGAACATGACGAGGAAGTTGACCAGCATGGGCATACAGCCGGCGGTGGGCTTATAGCCAAACTCCTGCTGCAGCTTCACCAGCTCTTCCTGCTGCTTTTCGGGCTTGTCCTTGTACTTTTTCTGGATGTCGGCGATCATCGGCTGGAAAGCGGACATCTTGGCCATGCTCTTCTGCTGGTTGAGCTGCAGAGGGATGCTGAGCAGGCGGATAACGATGGTGAAGATGATGATGTCCCAGCCGTAGTTCGGGATGAGGTTGTAGATCCACTCCATCACATAGCCGAGAGGTACACCGAGGATGTACAAAATATTCATGTCTCTGTCCATTCTGCCCCGCCTGTGGTGCGGGACGGTTATTTTTATCGTAGGACACGCCGCCCACAGTTCAGCACGTCACAAGAAGCAATGATAATAGCTTTTCCTCTCAGCCTCCCCTCGCCAGGGGAGGTGGCACGGCGAAGCCGTGACGGAGAGGTCTTCCCCGCTTCAGCGCTCTTCCAAAGAGCATCGGCGAAGAGGTTTTCCACTTATTTTTCGTGTCTGGTGGAAAACAGAGCCGAGGCCGAGAGATGCCGGGCCGGATTTTTCCAGCGGCCCTTTTCCGGTACGGGGTCATAGCCCCAGCGGCCCAGCGGATTGCACCGGGCGATGCGCCATGCCGTCAGCAGCAGCCCTTTGACGCAGCCGTGGGTGCGGATGGCCTCGATGCCGTACTGGCTGCAGGAGGGCGAAAAGCGGCAGTTCCGCCCCAGCCCCGGGCTGATGAACTTCTGGTAGAGCCGGATGAGCCCGCAGAGGGCTTTCTGAAAGATGCTCACGCCTCGGGCTTCCGGACCGGCGGCAGGGTGGCCGGGGGCTCTGCGCCCGGCTGTTTTGCCTTATCCGGCAGACCGGCCTGGGCAAAGAGCTTTGCCACGATGGCGCTGAGCTGCCAGCTCTTGAGCCGGGGGGTCATGCCCCGGGCCACGAAAACGAGGTCATAGCCGCCGATGTTGTAGTCGAGGTGTTCGTCGATGGCGGCCTTCATAACGCGGCGGGCGCGGTTGCGCTGCACGGCGTGGCCGATCTTTTTGGTGGCCGTCAGGCCCACCCGGGTGCGCTTGCTCCGCGTTTTGAGCACGTAGAGCACCAGCGCCTGGTTGACATAGGACTTGCCGCGGGCATACACGCGGCCAAACTCGCCGTTGCGGCGGATGGGACGATAGCGCATCCTGTGCGCCTCCCTTCAGGTGATGTGGGAGCATCTGCCCGGAAAAAAGCAATGCTCAGTGTTCAGTATAGCAAAAAAACGCCGACATGAAAAGCTCATCCGGGCGTTTTCTCTGCCAAATCTTTGACAGTTTTTTTAGGCAATGCGACTATTCACCGCAGCTTTCCGGCCTTTTTCCCGAATGCCGGGTAAAAAAATAAGACCGCCAATCCAATATCAGCGGCCTTTTTGCGCATATTCCATTCTGCGCCGGACCTGATGCATCCTGCTCAGGATCAGACGGTCAGGCTCTTGCGGCCCTTAGCACGGCGTGCGTTGATGACCTTGCGGCCGTTCTTGGTGCTCATGCGGGTCAGGAAGCCATGAACTTCCTTGCGCTGACGCTTCTTGGGCTGAAAAGTTCTCTTCATGGTGTATTTCCTCCGTAAAAACTCGTCCCCGGTATGGGGTCTATTCTGGTCCCAAAATGGGGACAGGCTTGCAATTCAACAGTATATCGCACACTATGGCCTTCTGTCAAGCATTTTTTTCGCTTTCCTTCAAACTTTTTTGAAAAACCTCTGTGGAGAAACTTTCAACTTTTTCACCCATTTCCCGTGGAAAACTTTTTATCCACAATATCTTGTGGCTTTTCTCCGCCTTGGACACAAGGCCGTTTCCCAGACGCAGGTATGTCTTTTTTATGTATTATAAATTACCTTATATAATATAGACGCAGGGGGATTTTTGTGGTATACTAACCTGGTATCAGCAGCATTGTTGAAAACTTCAATGGAGTGGATGTACTATGGATTCTTTCAAGGACGTTTTAGAGGCTGCCCAGAGCTACTGCAAGGCGCAGATGGCGGAGCCGACGTATAATCTCTATATCGACGGGTTGGAGCCTATCAGCTTTGAGGACTCCAGCCATATCACCCTCTCGGTGCGCAACGACTTCATCTGCAAGATCGTGACGGACCGTTATCTCGGCCTGCTCAAAGAGGCCTTCAAAACAGTGCTGGGCTTTGACGTGGACATCACCCTCGTCGTCCCCAGCACACCGCCCCACGAAGTGGTGCTGGCCCAGCAGTACGAGGCGAACCCCGCCTCCCCGCAGGGCAACTATGAATTCACCTTCGAGAACTTCATCAAAGGCCCGTCCAACCAGTTTGCGTTTGCTGCGGCGCAGGCTGTTGCGGCCAACCCCTCCGGTGCCTACAACCCGCTGTTCATCTACGGCGGCTCGGGCCTCGGCAAGACCCATCTGCTGACGGCCATCCAGACCGAGATCAAGCGCACCCACCCCGACTTCGTCATCATGTATGTCACCTGTGAGCAGTTCACCAACGAGCTGATCGCGGCCATCCGCGCCGGCAGCACCGAGGACTTCCGGATGAAGTACCGCGTGGCCGACCTGCTGCTGGTGGACGACATCCAGTTCATCGCGGGCAAGGAGTCCACCCAGGAAGAATTCTTCCATACCTTCAACTCCCTCCACGATGCCCACAAGCAGATCGTCATCGCATCCGACCGCCCGGCCAAGGAGATCAAGAGTCTGGAAGAGCGTCTGCGCACCCGCTTCGAGTGGGGCCTGACCGCCGACGTCCAGCCGCCGGATTTCGAGACCCGCGTGGCCATCGTCAAGCGCAAGGCGGAGCTTCTCCACCTCGACCTGCCTGAAGATGTGGCTGAATTCATCGCCAACCATCTGAAAAATAACATCCGCCAGCTGGAAGGCGCGGTCAAAAAGCTCAACGCCTACTATATGCTCGAGGGCATCCAGCCGGTCATCAGCGTGGCACAGAATGCCATCAAGGACATCCTCAACGAGACCCAGCCCGTGCCTGTCACCATCGAGAAGATCGTGGGCGAGGTATCCCGCACCTTCAACGTCTCCCCTGCCGACATCCGCGGCACCAAGCGGAACGCCAATGTGGCCTCCGCCCGCCGCGTGGCCATCTATATCCTGCGCGAGGTCACCGGCATGAGCATGGAGGAGATCGGCCGGGAATTCTCGGGCCGTGACCATTCCACCATCGTCTACTCCCTCAAGACCATGGAGCGGGACATGAAGAATGACCAGCACCTGCGGGAGACGGTGAGCGACATCATCAAGAATGTGAAGGCTTAACGCACCAGAGCCGGTGTAAAAGTCATACTCATTCAGGGGTCAAACCCCAAAATATGGGGAGAAAGAGGAACAAAAAGGGGAAAATAGACCTAGATATTGTGGTGAAAGGCCGAAACTTTCCACTCTTTCCACATGGTTTTCAACATTCAACTTCCGTTTTTCACAGCGGATGTGGAAAGAACCACGGCTCTCCCCGATTCAACATTCCATTCACAGTTCCTCAACATCTCCGTGGAAAACCAAATCCCCGCATCCCGGCAAGGGTTTGCAGAGTTTTCCACATCTTCCCCACCCCCTACTACGATTACTACAACAAGTTCAATAAAGAAAACAGGTTTTTGCATCGGATCCCATGGGGAACGACAGCAAAACTGACGCAAAAAAGGAGAGAAGAAGATTTGAACATCATCTGCGACAAAACTCTTCTGAGTGCAGCCATTGACGGCGTATCCAAAGCAGTCACTCTGCGCTCTACCATCCCGGTACTGGAGGGCATTTTACTGAAGGCAGAAGGCTTCCAGCTGACCCTCACCGGCTACGACCTCGAAATGGGCATCGTGACCACCATCGAAGCCAATGTCAAAGAACCCGGTGAGCTCGTGCTGAACGCCAAGCTGCTCAGCAGCATGATCAGCCGGATGCCGGCAGGCCAGATCACCATCCAGTCTGCCGATAATGGCAAAACCACCATCCAGAGCGGCGTGGCGCAGTTCGAGATCCAGTCCATGTCGGCCACCGATTTCCCCGAGCTGCCCAACACCGGCGCCGAGGAGACCCTGACCATCAAGACCGGCGTACTCCGCGATATGATCGACCGCACCCTCTACGCCGTCAGCCAGGACGAGAAAAAACCTGCGCATACCGGTGAACTTTTTGAGATAGAGCCGGATAAAATGACCATCGTTGCACTGGATGGCTACCGTCTGGCCATCGTGGAGCGGCCCGTCACCGCCGTCAAGGACATCCGGATCATCGTCCCCAGCAAGACCATGACCGAAGTGTCTCATCTGCTGCCCAACGACGACGAAGAGCCGGTCCACATCTGTGCCAACCGCCGCTACGTCGTGTTCATGACCGCTGGCTACACCATCATGAGCCGCCTCATCGAGGGCGAGTTCCTCAACTATCACAATGTCATTCCGGCCGGCAGCCGCACCCGTGTGACCATCGACACCAAGGAGTTCATCGAGACCATCGAGCGCGCTTCTCTGATTATTACAGAGCGTTTAAAAAATCCCCTCCGCATCACTTTTACAGAGGGTAAAGTTGTCGTCCGCTGCCAGACCAATCTGGGCCGCGTCGTCGATGAGTTCAACGCCGAGTGCGAGGGCGACGAGGTGGAAATCGGCTTTAATAACCGCTACCTGTTGGACGCGCTGCGCAATGCCCGCACCGAGAAAGTGCGGATGGAGATCAGCGGCCCGCTGAGCCCGGTGAAAGTGCTGCCGGTGGAGGGCAATGACTTCCTGTATCTGGTCCTGCCCGTCCGCTTCAAAAATGACTGAGAGGCGTAATAAAATGCAAAAGATCCTCATCCATACCGAATTTATCAAGCTGGACGCCCTGCTGAAATATGCGGGCCTGTGCGAGACCGGCGGCGAAGCCAAAGAGCTCGTTCAGGGCGGGGCCGTGAAGGTCAACGGCGAAGTCTGCACCATGCGCGGCAAGAAATGCCGCCCGGGCGATACCGTGGAGCTGGACGGCCAGACCATCGAGATCGGGATGGGCGGCTGATGCGGCTGCTCTCTCTCGAAGTCGAAAATTACCGGAATATCGCCTCGGCCAGCCTGACGCCGGGCCGGGAGCTGACTGTCATCTGCGGCAACAACGGTCAGGGCAAGACGAACCTCCTGGAAGCCATCTGGCTGCTCACCGGCGGCAAGAGCTTCCGGGGCGGCAAGGACGCAGAGCTGGTGCGCCGGGGCGAACCCTTCGCCGTGCTCAAAGCGTCCACCCTCCGCGCACAGCAGGAAGAGCAGGAAAAGGAAGAGCCGAACCGCGTCCGCCTGACCGTGGGCGCGCCGGACTCTCCCCGCCCGGGCCGGACAGTCTCGGTGAACGGGGGCGCAGTCAAGCGGGCGGCCAGCCTTGCGGGCAGCTTTCCGGCGGTGGTTTTCGACCCCGGACACCTGAGTCTCGTGAAGGGCGCGCCGGAAGGGCGGCGGAAATTTCTGGATGCTGCCCTCTGCCAGCTCTACCCCGGCTACCTGACCCTCTACCGCCGTTATGTCCGGGCTTTGCAGCAGAAAAACGCGCTGCTTCGACGCTCTTCCAATGGCATTGAGCGGCCTTATGCCGAAAAGCGGGCCTTGTTAGAGGTGCTGAATGTAGAGCTTGCCCAGCAGGGCGAGGCCATCCAGCAGCGGCGCAGAGCCTATCTCGCCGCCCTCTCCCCGCTGGCCTGCGCCAACTATGAAGAGCTTTCCCGCGGGGCGGAAACACTGAGTCTGCGGTATGCGGCCCAGTTCGAGCCGGGCGGTCTGGCCCAGCTTCTGCGGCAGAAAATGCCCGAAGAGCTGCGGGCCGGGCAGAGTCTCTGCGGCCCTCACCGGGAAGATCTGGACCTTCTTCTGGATGGTCAGCCTGCAAAAGTGTATGCGAGTCAGGGACAGCAGCGGAGCGTCGTACTCAGCCTGAAAATGGCCGAAGCCGCCGCAGCTGCCTCCATCACGGGCGAACACCCGGTGATGCTGCTGGACGACGTACTCAGCGAGCTGGATGATGGCCGCAAGCAGTATCTGCTCACCCGGATGCGGGAAAAGCAGACCTTCGTGACCAGCTGCGATGACACCGCTTTCCTCAAAACGGACGGCGAGGTCTACCGGATGAACGGCGGCGTGCTGACGAAAGTGTGATGCAATGTATGTACACCTTGGCCGCGATTATGTCCTGAACGACCGGGACATCATCGGCATCTTCAATCTGGAAACGACGACCATCTCACCCAGGGGGCGGGAGTTTCTGAACTACGCCCAGAAAAACGGGGCGGTGGTGAGCCTGTCTGATGAGCTGCCCCAGAGCTATGTGCTGGCAGATTCCCCGGTGGATACGATCTATCTCTCGGAGCTGTCGCCTGCTGCGCTCAAACGGCGCACGGAGATGAAACTGGAATAAGCCAACCAGCGATTGATCGCTTTTACAAATAGTAACGAAAAAACGAAACAAAACAAAAGGGAGAAAGGAAATGGCAGAGGAAATCATTACCAGTACCAACGCAGAAACTGCGACGGACCATGAATACAACGCCAGCGAGATCCAGGTCCTGAAAGGTCTGGAGGCAGTGCGCAAGCGCCCCGGTATGTATATCGGCTCCACCGGCGAGCGCGGCCTGCACCATCTGGTGTACGAGATCGTGGACAACGCCATCGACGAGGCTCTGGCCGGTTACTGCGACCACATCGAGGTCAAGATCCTGAAGGGCGACATCATTCAGGTCACGGACAATGGCCGCGGCATCCCCGTGGACATCCAGGCTGATACCGGTCTGCCTGCCGTCACCGTCGTCTATACCATCCTCCACGCCGGCGGCAAGTTCGGCGGCGAGAACTCCGGCTACAAGGTGGCCGGCGGCCTGCACGGCGTCGGCGCGTCCGTCGTCAACGCCTGCTCGGAGTGGCTGACCGTCAACGTCCGCCGCGACGGCCACGAGTACGAGCAGACCTTCCGCCGCGGCGACCCGGACGGCCCGCTGAAGTGCATCGGCACCGTGGACCCCAGTGTCACCGGCACCCGCGTCACCTTCAAGCCCGACCCAGAGATGTTCAAGGACACCACCGTCTACAACTTCGAAACGCTGGAAAAGCGCCTGCGGGAAGAGAGTTTCCTGAACGCCGGTGTCAAGATCACCTTGACCGACGAGCGCGAACTCTACACCCCCGTCCTCGAGGACGGCAAGGAGGGCGAGCCCACCTACCGCACCGAGGTCATGTGCTACGAGGGCGGCATCAAGAGCTTCGTCACCTATCTGGGCGAAAAGCGCGACCTCGAGGTGCTCCACCCCAACGTCATCTATCTCAAGGGTCAGACCGACCGGGGCATGGCAGAAATCGCCTTGCAGTATAATTCCAGCTACAATGAGCTGCTGCTGAGCTTCGCCAACAACGTCAACACCCCCGACGGCGGCACCCACGAAGAGGGCTTCCGCAGCAGCCTCACCCGCGTCTTCAACGATTATGGCCGCAGCCACGGCCTGCTGAAGGACAAGGACGAGAACCTTTCCGGCGCTGACGTCCGTGAGGGCCTCATCTGCGTCATCTCCGTCAAGCTGCAGGAGGCCGAGTTCGAGGGCCAGACCAAGGCAAAGCTGGGCAATACGGAAATTCGCACCCTCGTCTCCAACATGGTCTACTCCAAGCTGATGGAGTTCTTCGAGGAGAACCCCGGCGTGGCCAAGGCCATCTTCGAGAAGGCCACCCAGGCCGCCCGCGCCCGCGCCGCCGCCAAGAAGGCCCGTGAGCTGGTGCGCCGCAAGAGCGCCCTCGAGACCAGCCGGATGCCCGGCAAGCTGGCAGACTGCCGCGAAAAAGACCCCACCCGCACCGAGATCTTCATCGTCGAGGGTGATTCTGCAGGCGGCTCGGCCAAGATGGGCCGTGACTCGGCCATTCAGGCCATCCTCCCCCTGTGGGGCAAGATGCTCAACGTCGAAAAGGCCCGCGCCGACCGTATCTACGGCAACGACAAGCTGATGCCTGTCGTGCTGGCACTGGGCTGCGGCATCGGCGACGAGTTCGATATTTCCAAGCTGCGGTATGACAAAGTGTTCATCATGGCCGATGCCGATGTCGATGGCTCTCACATCTGCACCCTGATGCTCACCTTCTTCTTCCGCTATATGCGCCCCCTCATTGAGCAGGGCCATGTCTATGTGGCACAGCCCCCGCTGTTCAAGGTGCAGAAGGGCAGCACCATCAAATACGCTTACAACGACGCCGAAATGGCCCTGCTCTCGCAGGAGATGCCCGGCGCGAAGATAAACCGCTATAAGGGCCTTGGTGAGATGAACCCGGAGCAGCTTTGGGAGACCACCATGAACCCGGACAACCGCGTCATCGTCCGCATCACCATCGAGGATGCCGAGAAGGCCGATGAGGCGTTCACCATCCTGATGGGCGATCAGGTGGAGCCCCGCCGCCGCTTTATCGAGACCAACGCCCAGTACGCAAAGCTCGACGTGTAATTGGAGGAAACAATGGAAGAAGATTATGTGATGATACCGGGCAGCGGTACCAAGATGATCATCCGGGACGTCAAGAAGGAGATCGAGACGGCGTTTCTGGATTACTCCATGTCGGTCATCGTGGCCCGCGCCCTGCCGGATGTGCGTGACGGCCTGAAGCCCGTCCACCGCCGCATCCTCTACACCATGCACGAACGCGGCAACGACCCCAGCCATCCCTACCGCAAGTCGGCGGATACCGTCGGTGCGGTGCTGGGCTCTTACCACCCCCATGGCGATGCCTCCGTCTACGACGCCATGGTCCGTCTGGCACAGGATTTCTCCCTGCGCTACCCGCTGGTGGATGGTCAGGGTAACTTCGGCTCGGTCGATGGCGACCCTCCGGCTGCTTACCGTTACACCGAGGCCCGCATGAGCCGCATGGCGGTCGAGATGCTGACCGACATCGACAAGGACACCATCAACTGGGACCCCAACTTCGACGAGACGAAGAAAGAGCCCAGCGTCCTGCCCTGCCGCTTCCCCAACCTGCTGGTCAACGGCAGTCAGGGCATCGCCGTCGGTATGGCCACCAACATCCCGCCCCACAACCTCAGTGAGGTCATCGACGGCTGCGTGGCCTATATCGAGGACCCCGACATCGACCTGCCCGGCCTGATGGAGCACATCAAGGGACCGGACTTCCCCACTGCCGGCATCATCATGGGCCGCAGCGGCATCCGCGCCGCCTACGCCACCGGCCGCGGCAAAATCACCCTGCGGGGCCGTGCTACCATCGAAGAGACCAAGAATGGCCGTACCCAGATCATCATTACGGAAATTCCGTATATGGTCAACAAGGCCCGTCTCATCGAGAACATGGCAGAGCTGGTCAAGGACAAGCGAATCGAGGGCATCACCGGCCTGAACGATGAGACCAACCGCAAGGGGATGCGCATCGTGGTGGACATCCGCAAGGATGCCAACGCGCAGGTCATCCTGAACCAGCTGTACCAGTACACCCAGCTGCAGGATACCGTGGGCGTCATCATGCTGGCCATCGACCATAAGGTGCCGAAGGTCATGACCCTGAAACAGATGATACAGAAGTACGTCGAGTTCCAGGATGAAGTCGTCCGCCGCCGCACGCAGTATGATTTGAAGAAGGCCAAGGAGCGCGCCCACATCCTCGAGGGTCTGAAGAAGGCCACCGACATCGTGGACGAGCTCATCGCTACCATCCGTGCCTGCAAGGGCGGTATGGCCGAGGCAAAGGCCGCGATCATGGAGCAGTTCGGCTTCGACGACCCGCAGGCCGACGCTATCGTGAAATTGCAGCTGGGCCGTCTGGCTGGTCTCGAGATCCTCAAGATCGAGGAAGAGCTGTCCGGCTTGCAGGCAAAAATCAAGGATTGGGAGGACATCCTCGCCAACGACGCCCGTGTTCTGGAGATCGTGAAGAACGAGCTGCTGGACATGAAGAAGCGCTTCGGCGACGAGCGCCGCACCGAGATCCAGTCCGTCACCGGCGAAGTGGACATCGAAGACCTCATCGCCGAGGAGCAGTGCGTCTACACCCTCACCGAGGCCGGCTATATCAAGCGCCAGCTCAAGGCCACCTATCAGGCCCAGAAGCGCGGCGGCCGCGGCATTTCCGGCATGACCCGGAAGGAAGAGGACATCGTGCAGGAGATGTTCGTGGGCTCTACCCATGATTATGTCCTGTTCGTCACCGACAAGGGCCGCCTCTTCCGCATCAAGGGCTACACCATCGCCGAGGGCAGCCGCACCAGCAAGGGCAGCAACATCGTCAACCTGCTGCAGCTGGCCGAGGGCGAAAAGGTCACCAATATGCTCTGCTACCCCAAGGACGAGGACAACAAGGGCGGCTTCGTCACTATGGTCACCAAGCAGGGCCTCATCAAGCGCACCCCGCTGGAGCAGTACGCCAACATCCGCAAGACGGGCCTCATCGGCATTGCGCTCAACGAGGGTGACGCGCTGGCATGGACCCGCCTGACCACCGGCAATGATATGCTCATCGTGGCTACCCGCAACGGTCAGGCCATCCGCTTCAACGAGGCCGATGCCCGCCCGATGGGCCGCAGCGGCCACGGCGTCCGCGCCATCAAGCTGGCCGAGGGCGATGAGGTCGTCGGCGTCTGCATCTGCCGCGAGGGCGGCACGGTGCTCACCGTCACCGAAAACGGCAAGGGCCGCCGCTCTGACATCGACACCTACCGCATCACCGCCCGCGGCGGCAAGGGCATCCGCAACTACGACGCCTCCAAGGACAAGGTGGCAGCCGTCAAGATTGTGGACGACATCGACGATGTGCTGCTGAGCAGTCAGGAGGGCATCATCATCCGCCTGCACGCCAACGAGATCCCCGTCCAGAGCCGCTACGGCTCCGGCGTCCGGGTCATGCGTCTGGGCGAGAACGATAAGGTGATGGTGCTGGCCCGCACCGACCACGACGACGAGGCACAGACCGAGAGCATCGAGGCCGACACCGAGGACGAGCCCACTGCCGAGCAGCTGGCGGAGATGGAAGCAGCCGATGAGGCATCGGCCACCGAAGCTCCCGAGGCTGACACCGGCGACGAGGAATAAACCTCATTTCCACACATAAACTGACCCTGCGGGGGAGTACACGCTTTCTGCGGTGCTCTCCCGCAGGTTTTTTGCAAAAAAATCACGGTTATACTGGACAAATCCGCTGTTTGTGTGGTACGATAGCCGGACAATAAGAAAGATCCTCATGGGGGAGTAGCAGGCGCTGTTTTGCAGGCAGCGCAGCAAGTCAACACAATGACGGCCCGGGCGGCTGTCTGGCTTGCTTTCATTTGCGAGACTCATGTGCTTTGGTGCGAGTACCACGCCCATTCCACATGGAGTCAGTTTGTAAAAATCCGACCCGGAATTGGCGAAATGCGCGCCGATCCCGGGTCTTTTGTCTGCCCACCAATTCCGGTCAAATCAGGAGGCATCGTTATGGAATGGAGTTTTTTGTTTTTCTTCAACAGCGCCCTGCTGGGTGTGGGCCTTGCCATGGATGCGTTTTCCGTCTCGATGGCAAACGGTCTGCATGACCCTCAGATGTCCCGCCGCCGGGGCGTCCAGATCGCAGGCACCTTTGCCATCTTTCAGGCCGTCATGCCCATGACGGGCTGGGTCTGCGTCCACACCATCGTGGAGCTGTTCTCTTCGTTTGAAAAGTTCATCCCCTGGATCGCCCTCATCCTGCTGGGCTACATCGGCGGTAAAATGCTCATCGAGGGCATCAAGGGCGAAGAGGCCGAGGAAGCCGCTGAGCTGAGCGCGGGCGCACTCTTCATGCAGGGCGTCGCCACCAGCATCGACGCGCTGTCGGTGGGCTTCACCATCTCGGAGTACGGCTGGTTCATGGCACTGGTCTGCTCCCTCATCGTGGCAATCGTCACCTTCTTCATCTGCGAGGCCGGCCTTGCCATCGGCAAAAAGTTCGGCACCAAGCTCTCCGGCAAAGCCTCCGTCCTCGGCGGCGTCATCCTCATCGGCATCGGTCTGGAGATCTTCATTTCCGGCATCATGGGCTGAGAAAAACAGCAGCGCCCCTGCACATTTGTGCAGAGGCGCTTTTTGTTCCCCATGGAACATCATTCAAAATAATCGGCGTATTCCTCTGTGAGCTTGGAGCCTAGACGGCGGATGCCGCCGTAAAGGTGGCGTTCCACCAGCGGCTCAAAGGCCGCGAGGTCGCACCGCTCGATGGCGTCGATGAGATTGTGGTGGTCGGCCACCACCTCGGCGAGCCCGCCGGTGGTCAGGGTGTCCAGCATCCGGAAGCGGCTGTAGTCGGCGTGGGCGTTCTGCAAGGTGCGCCAGAGATACATCTTGCCCATGGCAGAGAACCACGTCTCGTGGAGCCGGGTGTCAGCCTCGTAGAGACGGTTGAAGTCCAGCGTTTCGGCCTTGGCCAGCTCGTCGTAGGCGGCGGCACGCTGGCGGATGAGGGCGCGGTGCTCCGGTGTGCAGTGGGGCGCAAAGTCCCGCAGGACCCGGGCCTCTACCGCGATGCGCTCATAGATCAGCTCGTCCACGATGTCCCGGTTCAGCCGGGTGACGGTGGTGCCTTTGTACGGCACGATCTTCACCAGCCCGTTCTCCTGCAGCCGCTGCAGCACCACCCGGATGAGGGAGCGGGGTGCGCCGAAGCGGGTACAGAGCGGGTTTTCGCTCAGCGAACAGCCGGGCCGGAGGGTCAAATCGATGATCTCCCGCTCGAGGACGGCGTATATTTCAGAATCTGTTTTATACTGTTGTTCCATTGTCGTTTTCCTGTCTGATGCCCCAAGCGGGCCATGTCCCGGGGACCGGGAGGCGGAAGTCCATTACCTTTCCGGTGTCGGGATGGATGAAGCGGAGCCGTGCGCTCTGAAGCGCAATGTCTCCCTTGATGCGGCTGCCGTATTTGCCGTCGCCCCAGAGCGGGTGGCGGCGGGACGCGAACTGCACCCGTATCTGGTGGGTGCGCCCGGTGTGGAGGGTGATGTCCGCGAGGCTGGCGCTGCCGTCCGGGGCGGAGGCAGAAATGCGATATTCCAGCACAGCCTCCTTCACGCCCTTGCGCGGACGGCTCACCGGAAAAACACGGCCTTTCCGGCTGTCCTTGAATAAGTAGTCCCGCAGGACGCCTTCGGCGGGCAGCTTTTCGTCCGGCCCGCCCGCGATGAGGGCGCGGTATTGTTTCACGAAAGGCGGCGCGTCCGGTGTGCCGGCGGCAGGCTCGGCCCGGCCATCCTGTTCGGCATAAACCTGCTGGCTCTGTGTCACCTGTCGGCTGAGGGCGGCGGCTGCCTGCGGGGTCTTTGCATAGACCATCAGACCCGACACGCCGGTGTCCAGCCGGTGGATGACGCCCACATAGGCGTCGGGCCTGTCCCAGAGCTTCCGCAGGGCGGCGGGTACGCCGTTCTCGCTGGAAAGCCCGGCGGGCTTGTCCAGAACCACGAGGGCTGTATCTTCGTAGAGTATCACAGCCTGCCCTCGTCCACCAGCGCCTTGAGCTTGAGCACGCCCGCGATGGTCTTGCCGTCCTTGATCTCGCCGCTCATGACCATCTCGTAGGCTTTTGCCAGCGGGATGCGGTCGGGCGTCAGGAACTCGTCGTCGTCCAGATGCATCTGGGTGGTGTGCAGGCCGGTGGCCACCCACATATAGATGATCTCGGTGTCATAGCCCACCGTGGGGTAGAACTCGCCCAGCGGGGTGTAGTGGTCGGCGGTCAGGCCGCACTCTTCGCCCAGCTCCCGCTTGGCGGCTTCAAAGGGGTCTTCGCCCTTTTCCAGCTTGCCGGCGGGCAGCTCCCACAGCTCCTGCTGCATGGCGTAGCGGAACTGGCGCACCATGCAGAGGGTTCCGTCCTCAAAATACGGTACGATGCAGGCCCCGCCGTGGTGGTGGACCACCTCCCGGATAGAAGTCTCGCCGTTTTCCAGCAGAGCCACGTCTTTGGTCAGCGTGACCACCCGGCCTTCAAAGAGAACTTCGCTCGAGAGCGTCTTTTCAAAATGTGCAGCATCCATCGTTTTGTGCCTGTCCTTCCCTGCGCTGTGCGGCGCATGATACTATAGATAAAGTTTACGGCAGAATCTGTACAAATGTCAATTATAAATTTAGAATTTTGTAAGAAAAAGCCTGATGGATACTGGATTTTGAAGCATAACACCGCCATGGATGCAGCAAAGAACACATCTGTAAAAAAGCGCTAAAAAATTTCTTGAATTTTTGTTGTGTTTTTACAGTCGGTTTGCGTTGCCTTTACCGGCGGAATTTGCTATTATATTAGATGAGCAATAGTGCCTTCATGGGGTTCTCCGGCCCCGGGCAGGGCTATTGCCCTCGATGAGCGTGTGCTTTTGTGGAGTTCTCCGGCTCCGGCGAAGTGCGGCGCTTATCAGTTGAGCAATACGTTTTTCAAAGGAGTTCTCCGGCTCCGGTAAAAAGACGTTTGCCCCGCGCAGAAGGTACCAAATTCTGAATGGAGGAAGAAAAATGCCTAGAGCAAAGCAAACCATGGATGGCAATACCGCTGCCGCTCATGTAGCATATGCCTACACGGACGTGGCTGCCATCTACCCCATTACCCCCTCTTCTCCGATGGCTGACTCTGTGGACCAGTGGTCCGCTCAGGGCCAGAAGAACATCTTCGGCAACCAGGTCAAGGTCGTCGAGATGGAGTCTGAGGCAGGCGCTGCAGGCGCTGTGCACGGCTCTCTGGGTGCAGGTGCTGTTACCACCACCTTCACCGCTTCTCAGGGCCTGCTGCTGATGATCCCCAACATGTACAAGATCGCTGCTGAGCAGCTGCCCTGCGTGTTCGATGTTTCTGCACGTACCGTTGCTACCCAGTCCCTGAACATCTTCGGTGATCACAGCGACGTTATGGCATGCCGCCAGACCGGCTTCGCAATGCTGGTCGAGAGCAGCGTGCAGGAAGTCATGGACCTGTCCCCTGTTGCCCATCTGGCAGCGATCGAGGGCAGGGTTCCCTTCCTGAACTTCTTCGACGGCTTCCGTACTTCTCACGAGTACCAGAAGATCGAGAAGTGGGACTACGCCGACCTGAAGGAAATGTGCAACATGAAGGCTGTCGAGGAGTTCCGTGCAAAGGCTCTGAACCCCGAGCACCCCAAGATGCGCGGTTCCCACGAGAACGGCGACGTGTTCTTCCAGCATCGTGAGGCCTGCAACTCTGTCTACGACGCACTGCCCGCAGTCGTCGAGAAGTACATGGCCAAGATCAATGAGAAGCTGGGCACCAACTACGACCTGTTCAACTACTACGGCGCACCCGATGCCGATCGCGTCATGATCGCTATGGGCTCTGTCTGCGACGTTGCTGACGAGGTCATCGATTACCTGAACGCTAAGGGCGAGAAGGTCGGTATCGTCAAGGTCCGCCTGTACCGTCCCTGGGTGTCCTCCGCTCTGCTGAAGGTCCTGCCTGCTACCGCTAAGAAGGTCGCAGTTCTGGACCGCACCAAGGAGCCCGGCTCTCTGGGCGAGCCCCTGTACCTGGATGTCGCAGCTACCCTGCGTGAGGCTGGCAAGAATGATGTCATCCTGACCGGCGGCCGTTACGGTCTGGGCAGCAAGGACACTCCCCCGTCCTCCATCTTCGCTCTGTTCAAGGAGCTGGAGAAGGATCAGCCGAAGGAGCGCTTCACCCTCGGCATCACCGATGATGTCACCGGCCTGTCTCTGCCTGAGGTCAAGCCCGCTCCCATCACCGCAGCAGCTGGCACCAAGGAGTGCAAGTTCTGGGGTCTGGGTGGCGACGGTACTGTCGGTGCTAACAAGAACTCCGTCAAGATCATCGGCGACCACACTGATAAGTATGTTCAGGCATACTTCCAGTATGACTCCAAGAAGACCGGCGGCGTGACCATCAGCCACCTGCGTTTCGGCGACAAGCCCATCCGCAGCCCCTACTACATCAACCAGGCTGACTTCGTGGCCTGCCACAACCCCGCTTACATCCACATGGGCATGAAGATGGTCCAGGATGTCAAGCCCGGCGGCGTGTTCATGATCAACTGCCAGTGGAACGATGAGGAGCTGGGCCATCACCTGAACGCTGAGGCCAAGAAGTACATCGCTGACAACAACATCCAGCTGTACACCATCAACGCTATCGATAAGGCTATCGAGATCGGTATGGGCAAGCGCACCAATACCATCCTGCAGTCCGCTTTCTTCAAGCTGGCTGACGTTATGCCCATCGAGGACGCCGTCAACTTCATGAAGCAGGCAGCTCAGAAGAGCTACGGCAAGAAGGGTCAGGACGTCGTTGAGATGAACTGGAAGGCCATCGATGCCGGTGTTGACGCCATCCACAAGGTGGACGTCCCCGCTTCCTGGTCCAACCCCGAGGCCGATCCCGCTCCGAAGGAGCTGACTGGCCGTCCCGAGCTGGTCAAGCAGATCCGCGACGTCATGGAGCCCATCGCTCGTATGGACGGCGACAGCCTGCCTGTCTCTGCTTTCGTTGCTAACGCAAACGGCGAGTGGGAGCAGGGTGCTTCTGCTTACGAGAAGCGCGGCACCGCTGTGAACGTCCCCGAGTGGGATGCTTCCAAGTGTGTTGGCTGCAACCAGTGCGCATTCGTGTGCTCTCACGCAACCATCCGTCCCTTCCAGCTGACCGCTGACGAGCTGGCAGCAGCTCCCGCACAGACCAAGAGCCGCGACAACAAGCCCGCTAACGAGTACAAGTTCGTTATGGCTGTGTCTCCTCTGGACTGCATGGGCTGCGGCGAGTGTGTCACCGTCTGCCCCACCAAGGCTATCCAGATGGTTCCTCAGGAGTCTCAGGCCGATCAGCAGGCAGTCTTCGACTACTGCGTCGCCAACATCTCCAAGAAGCCCTCTAAGTTCGCAGACGACACCGTCATCGGCTCTCAGTTCAACCAGCCGCTGCTGGAGTTCTCTGGCTCCTGCGCAGGCTGTGCTGAGACCTCTTACGCACGTCTGATCACCCAGCTGTTCGGCGAGAAGATGTACATCTCCAACGCCACCGGCTGCTCCTCTATCTGGGGCGGTACTGCTTCCATCTCTCCGTACACTGTCAACAAGGACAGCGGCCACGGTCCTGCATGGTGCAACTCCCTGTTCGAGGATAACGCAGAGCACGGCCTGGGCCTGTATCTGGGCCAGAAGACCGTCCGTGAGAACCTGATCAAGCGCATCGCTGAGGTCGCTGGTTCTGACAAGGCTTCTGCTGAGCTGAAGGCTGCCTTTGACGAGTTCATGGCAACCAAGAACAACACCAAGGCTAACGATGCCCCCGCTAAGGCTCTGATCGCTGAGCTGGAGAAGGCTGCTGCCGCTGGCTGCACCGAGTCCGCTGAGATCCTGAAGAGCAAGGAGTTCATCGCCAAGAAGTCCGTCTGGATCTTCGGTGGTGACGGCTGGGCATACGACATCGGCTTCGGCGGTCTGGACCACGTCCTGGCTTCCGGCGAGGATGTCAACGTCATGGTCTTCGATACTGAGATGTACTCCAACACCGGCGGACAGGCATCCAAGGCCTCCAACATCGGCGAGGTCTGCCAGTTCGCTGCTGCTGGTAAGGAGATCAGCAAGAAGAGCCTGTCTGAGATCGCTATGACCTACGGTTACATCTATGTTGCTCAGATCGCTCTGGGCGCTAACATGAACCAGGCTGTCAAGGCTATCGCAGAGGCTGAGGCATATCCCGGCCCCTCCCTCATCATCGGCTACGCTCCCTGCGAGCTGCACGGTGTTAAGGGCGGCATGACCAACTGCCAGAACGAGATGAAGAAGGCAGTTGAGGCTGGTTACTGGAACCTGTTCACCTTCAATCCGGCCAACAAGGCTCAGGGCAAGAACCCCTTCACCCTGACCTCCAAGGCTGTGGATGCCGAGAAGTATCAGGCCCTGCTGGCAAACGAGACCCGTTACAGCCGCCTGACTCGTGCATTCCCGGATCGTGCAAAGCAGCTGTTCGCTCGCAACGAGCAGGTCGCAAACGACCGTTACGAGCATCTGACCCGCCTGGTCGAGCTGTACAAGTAAACCAAAGTTCTTTTGACTCTGGCTGGAATTTTGCCGCAGCGGCACCTTAGTCCCGAAAGGGCGGCTGCTCCGTGCTGGCGATTACTGCGCAACGCAGCAGTACGAAACTGTGGCCCCGGCCAGAGAAGAAATGACAGGCTTATTTCTACGCAGAGACTGGAGCTTTGTACTCCAAACTGATTTCAACTCTCTGCCCGCCTCCGAACGCGTCGGGGCGGGCAGAGCCTGAAATACCAAAGCGCCCGCGAGGGTCCTTGAAAGCATACTTCGCGTGTGTCAGGAGCATAAGGTCTGTTCGCAGATACCTTGCCCCGCCTGCTGCATAAGACCTGCTTGCAGGTATCTTGCCGCAGTCAAAAACGGATCCCGTTTTTAGCGCCCCGCTCACTGGAAACAGTGTCCGGGGCGTATTTTTTGCGTCTTTTACACTTTCTTCATAGGTTTTTCATGAAATCCGGTGCGGAATCTGCTATACTACAGCCATGAGGATTCGGGGCCGCAACCGATTCCTTGTACATGATTCCTCCTCACACCAAAGCAATATCCAAACACAGCGCCCTTTCCGGTGAAGCCGCAAGCACCGGGAAGGGCGCTGTGCGTTTTTTCTGCGTCAATATTCCGGAAATGGACGCCTTACAGGGTTGACCGGGCATTTGAGTGGAGATATAATAAACCTGTAGGCTAAGAAACTTAGTAAAACGAATTTGTGGAGGTGAACGCAGGACAATGGACCCGGATCATAGTCGAAGACGATGGAATGATGCGGCCGGAACGACCGCGAAAGGTGCTGCGTTCGCCTTTTTTGTACGCTGAACAGCGGAGTATCCGCTGTCCGGCTGCCGTACAAAAGAGGCGCAGCTTTGTGCGTGCAGATGGGCAGTGCGGCCCGGGGTCTGCGGCGCAGGAGCGGCGCTTTTTGCGTTGATGCGGCTGTGTCCTCCTGAGACAGAAAAGAGGAGGAACACAAATGGAAGAAGAAAAGAAGACCCCGGAGCGCGAAGAGGAACAGGCTCTTCCGGTGCAGGAGCTGCCCACGGATATTCCCGCTGAGGTGCGCCAGAAGCTGGCCGAAGACCTGAATGAGCAGGCCACCGAAGACCTGAAGCAGGACGTCCGCGAGGCCGAAAAAGAGGAGGCCAACGACGAAGAAGTCAAGGCCAACCCCGAGATGCTGACCAAGAGCCGTCTGCTCAAGCTGCTCGTCAAGAAACAGTACGTCAAGCTGCGCGAAGTGACCGAGGAAGAGCAGCCCGCCGACCTGGCCGAGCTGCTGGAGGAGCTGGACGAGAACAACCGCCTTGTGGTGTTCCGTCTGCTGAAAAAGGACGTTGCAACGGAAGCATTCGCCTATATGTCCGATGAGGCCCGCGACGACCTCGTGAATGCTTTCTCCGACGTCGAGCTGGTGAGCGCCATCGAAGACATGAGCCTTGACGATGCCGCCGACCTGCTGGAAGATATGCCCGCAGGCGTGGTCAAGCGGGTGCTGGAAAAGTCGTCCCGCCAGACCCGTGAGAGCCTGAACAAGCTGCTGAACTACCCCGAGAGCTCTGCCGGCAGCCTGATGACCCCCGAATACGTCCGTCTGCGGCAGGAGATGACCGTCGGTGACGCCTTCGCCGCTATCCGCAAGCAGGGTGAGAACGCTGAGACGGTCTACACCTGCTATGTGGTGGAGCGCAACCGCCTGCTGGGCGTCGTATCGGCCCGCAGCCTGCTGCTGTCTGACCCCTCTACCCCCATCGTGGACATCATGGACGACAATGTCGTCACCGTGAAGGTCACGGATGACCAGGAGTATGTGGCCCGCGAGATGCAGCGCTACGACTTCACCGCGATGCCTGTTCTGGACAACGAGGGCATGTTCGTCGGTATCATCACCATCGACGACGCCATCGACGTCCTGACTGATGAGAGCACCGAGGATATGCAGAAGATGGCAGCTATTCTGCCCGACGACGATGCCACCACCTACTTCGGCACCAGCGTCTGGACCCACGCCAAGCAGCGTATCCCCTGGCTGCTCATCCTGATGCTCTCTGCTACCTTCACCGGCATGGTCACGACCCACTACGAAGAGGCTTTCGTCAGCCTGCCCCTGCTGGTCTCCTTCATGCCCATGCTGATGGATACCGCCGGCAACTGCGGCAACCAGATCAGCACCCTGATGGTCCGCGGCCTCGCTCTGGGCGAGGTGGAGCCCAGCGACTTCCTCAAAGTTCTGGGCAAGGAACTGCGGGTCTCCGCCATCGTCGGCGCGGTGCTGGGCCTCGTCAACGGTCTGCGCATCTACCTGATGTACACCTACCTCTACGCCGGCCAGTATGACAATGTCATCGGCTACGCAGTGGTCGTCAGCGTGTCGCTGTTCTTCAGCGTCATCCTCGCAAAGCTGGTGGGCGGTATGCTGCCGCTGGCCGCCAAGAAGCTGGGCGCCGACCCGGCCATCATGGCGACCCCCTTCATCACCACCATCGTGGACGCCTGCAGCCTGATCTTGTATTTCCAAATCGCACAGGCTGTCTTCCGCGGCATGATGTAAATACACAAAAACGCCCCTGCTCAGGAAGTGCTGAGCGGGGGCGTTCTGTTTCCCAGATACAACAAGGCCCCCGTCTGGCGCTTGCGGCGACGCCAGAGGGGGCCTTGCTGTTTGGGGTATTGCTTTGGTGTGAGGAGGAATCATGTGCAAGGGGCGGTTGCGGCCCCGCACCCTTGTGAGCTATAGTATACCCGAATTACCGGCCAAAATCATGTCTTTCCTGTGAAAGATTTGTTAATCGGCCTGTGAAATTTTTGGAGCGGAAATGCAGCGCTTTGCTTACAGCGTCTCAATGTCGCTCACGGTGATTTCGTCAGAGCGGGAATTTTTGGTGTAGGTCACGCGCTGATTGCCGCAGGTAAAGCTAACGGCGACGGTGCGGCTGGACTTGTACCAGCTGTCATAGGTCGGCTGGTTGATTTCATACTCCAAGGCAACACTGCGCTCCTCGCCGGGTCTGATGGTGAGACTGTCATAGGTGCGCCAGATGTCTGAATCTCCCACATCCCGTGCGCTGAAGCGGAACGGGGTGATGGGGGTACCATCCAGCGTAGTGGCGAAGTTATCACCGCTGAGCGTCACGGGCTTCGAGCTGACATTAGTCATGACGATTCTGAAAGAGATCTCGTTGACGGGAACAGTGGCATTTGCGGCCCAATATCTGCTTCTGCCAATTTTGCAATCCGCAGCCACGATGCCGCCGACTGCACCCTCGATCAAAGCCTGATTGACAGCCTCATTGGTGGAAGAGCAGGACGTCAGGGCGGCGGCAGCAGCTACAACGCCCAGACCTCTCAGGAATACTCGGCGGGAAAACATCTCAGACATTCTTCATACCTCCGTGCGGGCGGGACGCGCCCTGTTTTGACTCGATGATAGCATAGAAAAGCCTGTGGTACAAGCGGTTCAGCGTAATATACAACATAGTATTTCACAGCGCCGCGTGCTGACGGCCCATCTCCACATAGGCTTTTGCGTTCTCGATGTTGTGGGCCAGTTGGTCGTCCCGGATGGTCTTGATGACCCGGGCAGGCACGCCTACCGCCACCGAGTTGTCGGGGATGACCATTCCTTCAGGCACCAGCGCCCCGGCCCCGATGATGCAGTTTTTGCCCACGACGGCGTGGTTGAGGATGGTAGCATGCATCCCGATGAGGCTGTTGTCCCCCACCGTGCAGCCGTGGACGAGGGCGCTGTGGCCGACCGTGACGTTTTTGCCCAGAACGACCTGCCCGCCGGGGTCGCAATGGAGCACGGCGTTGTCCTGCACATTGCTGTTCTCGCCCAGTATCAGCGCGCCCTCGTCGGCCCGCAGTACAGCCCCGTACCAGATGTTCACGCCCCTGCCCAGTGTCACGTCGCCCAGCACCGTCGCATTCGCCGCCACAAAGACAGCACCCTCATCCCGGGGCATTTTTCCACCAAAGGAGAGCATCATTGTTGAAAAACCACCTTTCTCTTTTGCTTCATTTATGGTATTCTTTATTATAGCTCTTATTGTCGGAGCAAGGAAGCCCCCAGGCTTCCGAAGGAGTATCAATTTATGCAGTTTCATCCCTTTGCGCGGCGGTTTCTGGCTCTGGTCCTGACCGCTGCATTCATGACTACAGCGGCACTGTCCGGTTTCGCCGTCTACGCGATGCCCATTCAGGCCGCCTACCCGCAGGAATCCATCTATCTCTTCGATGCCGACACTGGCGAAGCTCTTGTGGAGCAGAACCCCGACCTTCCCCGCTGCGTTGCCAGTCTGACCAAGATGATGACGGCCCTTCTCGTGCTGGAAAGCGGCACCGACCTCGGTGCCGGTATCGCCATCCCGGCCAGCCTCACGCCGGAACTTCAGTCCATCCGGGCCAACCGGGGCCACACCATCGGCCTGCAGGCCGGCGAGACGGTGCGCCGCATCGATATGATGTACGCCATGCTTCTGCCCAGCGCCAACGACGCGGCCAGCGTGCTGGCCGTCGATACCTCCGGCAGTCTGGCCGCCTTCGCGGCCCAGATGAACGTCCGGGCCAGCCAGCTGGGCTGTACGGCCACCCATTTCACCTGCCCCCACGGCCTCTACGACGGCGGCAACTACTCCACGGCCCGTGATATGGCGAAGATCGCGCTGGCCTGCTATGCGGACCCGACCTACCGCCAGATAGCGGACACAGTGTCCTATGAACTGCCCGCCACCAATGTGCATCCGGCCCGGACGGTCACGACCACCAACAAGCTTTTGCAGCCCGGCAGCGGCTATTACCGCAGCGATGCCCACGGCATGAAGACCGGCTTCACCACTCAGGCCGGGCGGTGCTTCGTCACCTTTGCCCAGAAGGACGGCCATACTTATGGGCTGGTCATTCTGGGCTCGAACTCCCAGAATATCTTCCGGGAGGCGGCAGAGCTGTTCGACTGGGCCTTTACCAGCCCCGAACTGCACCCCGCCCCGGCAAAGCCCGAGGCCGAACCCGAGAAGCACGGGCTGAGTGCATTCTGGCACAAAGTGTTTGGCTGATGTTTGAATGTTAAGGAGGACAAGCCTATGAATCGACCCACCTTCCTGCGCCGGAGCACGGCGCTGCTGCTCACGCTGGTGCTGATGGTCTGCGCCGCCCTGCCCGGGTTTGCCGCTTATCAGATGCCCATCCAGACGGCCAGCGACACCGAGTCGGTCTATCTCTTCAATCTGGATACCGGCAAGCCCATCCTCAGGCAGAACTCTGACCAGCAGCGCTACATCGCCAGCCTCACCAAGATGATGACGGCTCTGCTCTTCCTCGAGAGCGGCAAGGACATGAACGCTGAGATCACCATCCCCACCAGCCTGACCCAGGAGTTCAAGGACATCCAGAACGCCAACGGCTCCACCATGAACCTCCGCATCGGCGAGACGGTGCGCCGCATCGACCTGCTCTACGGTCTGCTGGTGGCCAGTGCCAACGACGCGGCCAGCGTCATCGCCAGCGACGTCTCGGGCGGCGACCTGACGGCCTTCGTGGCCCAGATGAACGCCCGCGCCAAGGAGCTGGGCTGCACGGATACCACCTTCTCCTGCGTCCACGGTCTGTACGACTACGGCAACGTCTCCACGGCAGAGGACCTTGCAAAAATCGCCGCTGCCTGCTACGCCAACGAGACCTATATGCAGGCCGCGAACACCCTCACCTATACGCTGCCCGCCACGAACCTGCACCAGAACGAGCGGACCATCAAGTCCACCAACCTCATGCTGGACCCGGAGTATGCCTATCACCGCGACTATGTCCGGGGCATGAAGACCGGCTTCACCACCCTCGCGGGCCGGTGCTTCGTCACCTTTGCCCAGCAGGACGGCCACACCTACGGCCTCGTGGTGCTGGGCAGTGATATGAACAACATCTACCGCGAGTGTGCGGAGATTTTGGACTGGGCCTTCTCCAGCTTTTCTGACCGTCAGCTCGTGGACACGGAGACGGTGCTGACCACCATCCCGCTGACCAAGTGCCGCACGGAGGAAGCCGTGGAGCTCTACGCCGCCAGCAACCTCAGCGGCTACGGCCACGCCGACGATGAAGTGACCTTCGAGTTCTCGGTGCCGGAGAGCACTTCGGCCACCGTCAAGGAGGGTGCTGTGCTTGGTACGGCCACCGTCTACCTCGACGGCTACGAGATGGGAACGGTGGACCTCGTGACCCACAAAGAATATGTGTCTGACTTTCGCTCCGACGCCAAAACGACCCTTCTTCTCATGGCCGCGCTCATCGGCATCCTCATCGTGCTGGGCTTCCTGACGATGGTGGCCGGCGGCGGTTCGCTGAACCTGCGGCGGCGGAGTCGGTCCCGCAGAAGATAATCGGATCAAATAGCAAGAGCAAAAGCTCCCCGGAAGGGGAGCTTTTGCTTTATCCAAGCTTCGCTGCAAGAACGGAAAGGGTGATTTTGGGGTTCACCTGCGCGGCGAGCCGCTGAATGGCCGCATCGGCCAGCGAGAGGGCGCGGCGGGCGGCGTCAGCCGTCAGAGGGGTGCTGGCGCACCCCCGGAGTCCGGCGGCGGCTACGGCCCGGAAATCGCCCAGCAGGGCCGCTGCTGCGGCCTTGTCCTTCTCGTACCCGGCCAGCAGGACGGCGGCGGCATAGCTGTCGTGAGCCGCCGCGGCCTTGGCCAGAGTCAGGGCCTTTTCCACCTGTTCCCGGCGGGCGTCGTCCCGGGCGGCGGCAAGCACTGTGCCGATGTGGCCGTCGAACAGCTCACTGTAGAGACGGGCCTGCTTTTTGTCCACGCCCTGCCCGATGCACCACCGGGCGCATTCTTCGGGGCTGACCGGGGCCACGGCGAAGCTGATGCAGCGGCTGCGGATGGTGGGCAGCACACCGGCCAGCGAATCTGCCGTCAGCAGGAAGAGCACGCCCTCCGGCGGCTCCTCCATCACCTTCAGCAGGGCGTTGGCGGATTCCTCGTTCATCCGCTCCACATGGTAGAGCAGGACGGCGCGGCCCTCGGCGGAGAGGCTGGTATTGAAAATTTCGGTGCGCATGGCCTTGACCTGACTGACGAGATACCGCCCGCCCGAGCCCATGCCGGTGACGGAGATGGCTTCCCGTACCACGCCGGTCTCGATGCGGCCGCTGTCGCGGTCGCCGGCTTTGCCCACGGCACGGCAGCATTCGCCCCGCAGAAGGGCCTCAGCAGGTGCGCCGCCTGCCGGGTAAAGATAGTCTGCCGCCACGCACCGGGCCGCGTAGCCCGCGCCCAGGCCTGTCTCGCCCACCAATAACACGCTGTGGGTCAGACGGCGGCTGCCCAGCATCAGGCGGACGCTGTCTTTCAGGGCTGCGTTGCCCGCAAGGCGGTCTATCATCATGTGCGGCTCACCTCCGGTTCTTCCGCTTCCACTGCTCCCGGCGTATCCACGCCCGGACGCTGCGCAGTGCCTGCGGCCCGAAGAAGAGCACAAACCCCAGCATACTCAGCAGATAGCTCACCTTATACAGCCACCCGGCAGTCAGGAAGCTGAATAGCCACATGGCAGCGGCAAACAGGCCGAAATACTTCACCCTTACCGGGATGACGAAGAACAGCAGCACCTGCACCTCGGGGTAGAGCATGGCGAAAGCCAGCAGCAGCGACAGCGACAGGCAGTAGGTGTCGGCGGGGATGCCGGTGACGAGACAGCCCAGCACGGTGCCGATCATCCCCAGCAGGAAGTAGAGGTTGAAGCGGAAATCGCCCCATTCCTTTTCCAGCGCCGTGCCGATGAACCATGTGAAGTAGATGCCGAGGATGACGCTCAGCGGCCCGCCCCCCGAAAACGGGATAAAGACGAAGGTGATGAGCCGCCACACCTGCCCCATCAGCAGCAGGCTCCGGCTCAGGCCGAGATAGACTGAGATGAATTGGTTGACGAACAGTTCGATGGCGTAGACTAAAATCTGTCCGCCTACGATGATAGAGATGAGGTTGGGGATGCAAAAGCGGCCGTATTTCCGCTCAAGGCGGGAGATCCAGTTCATAGGCAGACGCCTCCGTGAAAAGAAATTTTTGCGGCCCATGTCCGGGGCCATTTTCTGTCTTTCATTGTATCATGTTTGCCCGGCCCATTCAAGAAAATCCGTGGGAAGTGCGGGACTCCATTTTGGTGCGTTATCGGAAGAGTATCCCATCTGGAATGATTTTTTAACTTTTTCCACTGGGTTTTCCACCGATTTTGTGAAAAAGAAGTGGGGTTTCCCACAGTGTTTTCCACTTTTTCCACCGAATTTTCCACAGAAAATTGAGCTTTGGGTTATACACGATGTATTCTAAAACGGGAAAAGAGGGAAAATCTGGGGAGAAAAGAGGTCACAGAGCCTTTTTTGAAAAGAAAGTCGAGGCCAAAAATTTATTTTCTGCGGCGTTTCGCGCTTGGGGCAAAAGCACCTCTCCCCTCTGGAATTTTTGGCGCAGGAGTTTTCCACAAACGCTGCCCGGCAAAAACCATGTGTGGAAAACCGTGGGAAAACCCGGGTTTTCCACAAACTTCGCAGGGAGAAAAGAAAAGCGCCCCTGGGGCCGGACGGCCCGCAGAGGCGCTGGAATGCTGGAAAAATTATACGGCCCCGTAGATGCCGTGGACGGAGACTTCGCCGGTAAAGACCTTCTCCTCGCCGCTGTCGGTGCGGACGATGAGCTGGCCGTCGGCGTCCACATCGATGGCTGTACCGCTGCCTGTGCCGCCGCCCGGCAAATCGAAGGTGACGTGGCGGCCCAGGTTGACGCAGGCCGCCTTGTACTCGTCCCGGAAGGGAGCAAAGCCCTCCCGCGCGAAGGTGTAGAGCGGACGGTCAAAGCCGAAGTCCGTCAGCGCCTCGGCCAGCCACTGGGGGTCGGCAGCAAGGTCCACTTTCGCGCCCTGCAATTCGAGGGAGGTGCCGTTGGGCAGGTTTGCGGCGTCGAAATAGCTCTGGGGCTGTGCCAGATTGATGCCGATGCCGCAGACGATGCCCCGGCCCTGCATCTGGTAGCCGTAGCTGACGCTCTCGCAGAGGATGCCCACGATCTTCTTGCCGTTCAGCAGCAGGTCATTGGGCCATTTTATCCGGCAGTCCACGCCGTAGCGCTGGGCCAGCTGATCGCGGACGGCAAGGCTTGCCAGCAGCGGCAGGGTGGCAGGCTGGGCCAGCGGCTCCCGGATGACCGCCGTATAATAGAGGGCGCGGCCCTCGGCGTTCACCCAGCTGCGGCCAAGACGGCCCCGGCCTGCGGTCTGATTGGTGGTATATACCGCGCCCACCGGGCCGAACTCTTCAAAATGCTCTTTTGCGTAAGCGTTGGTGCTGCCGCACTCGGACAGCCAGCGCACCTCGTTGATGCTCATGCTTTGGGTACCTCTTTGTGCTCGTGGCTGACCACCTTGCCGTCGGCAAGGGTCAGGATGCCGTAGGTGTTGGGGCCGGTGTAGCACCGGCCGCAGGAGCCGGGGTTGAACAGGAACACCCCGCCCCGCTCTTCTGCCACCGGGATGTGGGTGTGACCGAAGAGAGCGACGTTCGCGCCCCGGGCTGCGGCTGCGTCAGCCAGCGTGTCGAGGTCGTATTTCACCCCGTACATATGGCCGTGGGTGTAGAAGACGACCACCCCGTCAAAGGCGGCAAGCCCGTCCAGCGGCTCCAGCGCACCGAAATCGCAGTTTCCGGCTACAGCATAGGCCCGCAGAGAGGGGTAAAAGGTGAGCGCCTGCTCGAGGTCGCGCAGGCCGTCGCCCAGAAAGATGAGCGCGTCGATGCTGTCCGCCTCGGCGGCCAGAATGTTTTCGATGGCCAGACGGCTGTTGTGGCTGTCGCTCAAAATCAGAAGTTTCGTCACGGGAAAAGGATCCTCCTCAAATTTTATTCCGGGTCGCGCTGCTGGATGGTCAGCAGCGCCTTATATACTTCGCTCTTGGAGTAGGGCGTCCCCTGGGCTGCGGCCTTGGCGGCGGCAGTGGGGCCGAAGCCCTGTCCGGTCAGCTCGAGGGCGCGCTGTGCGGCCTGTTCGAGGGTCATTTCTGCTTCCGGCTCTGTGGAAGCCGGCGCACCGGCCATGACCAGAACATACTCGCCTCTCGGCTCGTTGGCGGCGTAGTGGGCCTGTGCCTCCCCGAGGGTGGTCTTCCAAATCTCTTCGTGGAGCTTGGTCAGCTCACGGCAGAGGGTGATGCTCCGCTCCGGGCCGAAGGCGTTCACGAGGTCGTCCAGCGTCGTGCGCAGCTTGTGGGGCGCTTCGTAGAAGATGACGGTCCGCTTTTCACCCAGAAGCTCAGCAAGACGCTCTTTTTTCTGCTTCCGATTCACGGGCAGGAAGCCCTCGAACACCCAGCGGGAGGTGTCTTGGCCCGAGACGGCCAGCGCCGTCACGCAGGCAGACGCCGCCGGGACAGGCACGACTTTGATGCCCCGGGCCAGCGCGTCCCGCACGATGACCTCGCCCGGGTCAGAGACGCAGGGCATTCCGGCGTCAGAGCAGAGGGCGCAGTTCTCGCCCGCCTCAATGCGGCGCAGGATGCCCTCGCCCTTCTGCAATGCGTGCTCGTAGTAGCTGACCATCGGCTTTTTCAGGCCCAGATAGTTCAGCAGCCGCATGGTCACGCGGGTGTCCTCGGCGGCCACGAAGTCCGCCGCGCCGAAGGTGGCGGCCACGCGGGGCGGCATGTCGTCCAGATTGCCGATGGGGGTTGCCACGATATAAAGAATACCGGCCATGATTGACCTCCCTGATGTTGTTATTTTACTTCTCCGTACATCGCCGCCCCGGCGGTGATGAGCACATCCGGTTCGATGCGCAGGCCGGTGCGGCGGTTTTTCTGGGCTTCCACAAGAAAAAGCCACGGTGCGGCGTCAGGCTTATTCTTCACAAAGGCCAGACGCTTCGGCTCGAGGCGGTGTGCCCGCAGCACAGCCAGCACCTCGGCCAGACGCTCGGGCCGATGGCAGAGGGAAAGCTTTCCGCCGTCTTTCAGCAGGCGGAAACCACAGGCGCAGACATCCTCGAGGGTGCAGTCCGTCTCGTGGCGGGCCGTGGCACGGCCCGCGTCGGTGCTCTGCGGCCCGGCGGTAAAGTAGGGCGGGTTGCAGGCGCAGACATCGAACTGGCCCTCCCCTTCCCGGAAGGTGCGCAGGTCGGTGAGATAAGGGGTGATGTGCTCGATGCCCTGCGCGGCCACAGCCTCCTGTAAGAGCGCACTGGCCTCGGGCTGCAATTCCACGGCGGCGCAGGGGCCGCGATGGCCCCGGTCGTGCCACTCAAGGCTCACGATGCCGCAGCCGGAGCACAGGTCTGCCGCCTTCTGGCTGCGCCGCGGCTCGCAGAAGCGGGCCAGCAAAAGCGCGTCCGAGCCGAACCGGTGGACGGCGGAGCAGTATACTTCTGTTTTATTATACAAAATCTCGGTAGAATGTTCCATACGCCCAGCCGAAATCCTCCGACAAAATATTGTGTCCCGAAAGATGAAAAAATTATGCAAGAAAGAAAAGCAGCAGACCCGCCTGGCAGGTCTGCTGCTTTTGATGCGTTATTCGCGCGCTATCTGCTAAAAATTATTCAGCGGTGATAGCACCGGTGGGGCAAGCGCCCTCGCAAGCGCCGCAATCGATGCAAGCGTCTGCGTTCACAACTGCAACGCCGTTCTCAACAGCGACTGCACCAACGGGGCAAGCGCCCTCGCAAGCGCCGCAGCCAACACATGCGTCAGAAACCTTGTGTGCCATAATAGAACTCTCCTTTATCTCCCCGTGCTCAGTATTTATGAAGAAATCTGCCCCTGCACGGCTCTGGCAGACCCCTCGGAAATCGTATCCTTGACTGCATTTTAACAAAGCCGTTTCAAAAAGGCAAGACTAACCGTACCCACCCAAAAGCAATTTTTCGTTTTTTGGTGGGTTGCACAAAAGCACAGGCTAACTTTTGGAGAAATTTGAAGAGGTTTTTTGGCGAAAATCACGAAGCAAAGTTAGTTTTAACAGACTAACCGTTCAGAGACCCCGCCATTTCCAGCCTCTTATTTTTTATCTTTTCTGCCGCAGCCGGGGCAGGACGAGGTGCCGTCGGCGTTGGCCGAAGCCACCACCGGGGCGGGATTGCGCACGCCGGAATAATCGTCGTCCGGGTCGGGGCGGCGGGGTGCGCGCTTGCCGCCGGAGATATACTCGCAGACGCTCACCTTATAGTACCGGGGCGCGAAGGCCTCGGTGCCGCAGCGCACCCGCAGATAGCCGGAGATGGGGTTGACCTCGAGCACGGTGCCGAGGCCGTCCGGCGTGCGGACGGTGCTGCCCACCATGGGCATGATGCTGTTCAGGTACTCGTAGGCGCTCTCCTCGTAGGCCAGGCAGCACATCAGGCGGCCGCAGGCACCACTGATCTTGGTCGGGTTGAGGGAAAGACCCTGCTCTTTTGCCATCTTGATGGAGACGGGCTGAAAGTCTTTCAGGAAGCGGCTGCAGCAGAAGGGCTGGCCGCAGATGCCCAGACCGCCTATCATCTTGCTCTCGTCGCGCACACCGATCTGGCGCAGCTCGATGCGGGTGTGGAAGATGCCGGCCAGGTCCTTGACCAGCTCACGGAAGTCCACACGGCCATCGGCGGTGAAATAGAACATGATCTTGGAGCGGTCGAGGGTGTATTCGGCCTCCACCAGCTTCATTTCCAGCCCGTGGCGGGCGATGCACTCCTGGCAGGTGTGGTAGGCGCGCTTCTCGTCCTCACGGTTCTGGCGCATCCGGCGCACATCCACGCTGTCGGCCATCCGGGTGATGGGCTTGAGGGCCTTGGGGACAGCGGAGTCGGCGATCTCCTTCACGCCCTGCACCACTTCGCCGCACTCCACGCCCCGGGCCGTCTCGACGATAACATAGTCGCCGGTCTTGATGGGGGTGTCTGCGGGGTCAAAATAATAGGTCTTGCCGTTGTCCTTGAAACGGACGGATATAACTTTCTTCATAGCATTCCTCTTTGGGGTCGTATCGAACGTATATAAGCCCGGAACATGGGCCTTATGCAGTCTGGATAGGCGCTGTGCCTGAAATTGCGATAAAATTCCATTCTGCATTCTAGTATAGCATAATCCGGCCCGTATTTCCACGAAATATGGCAAGAAAGTAGCCGGGATCTTCCCATTGACTTCCTAAACCAAGGTGGCTTAAGGAAAGTTTTGTTAAATATTAACTTCAAGACTATTGCAAGGGAGATTCCCTCGTGTATAATAGGAACGATAAGAAGCGTTCAGAGGGTGCTGCCGTGGTTGCGGCGTACCTTTTGCCGCGCGGCGGCATAAAAAAGAAATGGATAGGAAATCATGGAAAAATTCAGTGTCAAAAAGCCGTTCACCATCCTTGTTGCGGTCATCATGGTCCTGCTGCTGGGCTTCGTGTCCATCACGAACCTGCAGACGAACCTTCTGCCCGACATCAGCACGCCATACCTCATGGTGGTCACCGTCTACCCCGGTGCCAGCCCGGAGCGTGTGGAGTCAGAAGTCTCCGATGTGATGGAGAACGCGCTGGGTACAGTGTCCGGCGTCGAGAGCATCACGGCGACCTCGGCAGAAAACTACAGCCTTCTGCTCATGAAATTCGCCGAAGGCACCGACATGAACAGCGCGATGGTCAAGACCTCCAACAAGGTGGACCAGACCGCGTCCAGTCTGCCCGGCACCTGTCTGACCCCCTCCATCATCGAGTACAGCCTGAACATGAACGCCTTTATGACGGTGGCTGTCAGCCGGGAGGGCAGCGATGTCTACGATCTGTCGGACTTCGTGGATAACACCCTCGTGCCCTATGTGGGCCGCACCAGCGGCGTTTCCAGCGTGTCGGCCAACGGCCTCATCGAAAAGATGGTGCAGGTGCAGCTGAATCAGGATAAGATAGACGAAGTGAACGGCCGCCTGCTGGAGCTCATCGACACCCAGCTGGCCGATGCCCGCGCCCAGCTCGATGACGCCGAGGCCCAGATCGCCGCAGGCCGCGCCGAGTACGAAAAACAGCTGAAAAACTTTGGCGACACGGTCTCTGACACCGTCATGGCCCAGATGGGTACGGAGGTGGCCGACGCCGTCACCGTCGTGCGCGACCAGGCGCAGGCTTTGCTGAGCAGCATCAACCAGCTCATCGGCGTGGTCAATGAGCCGGAGATCCAGCAGGCCCTCATCGACGTCCGCGACGGCCTGCAGCGGGTCGTGGACCAGTTCAACCAGACCGGTATGCGGGACATCGACTCCCTCATCGAGATCGTCGGCGAGCTGCGCGACATCACCGATAAGCTCACCAGCGCTCTGCAGGAGCTGCAGGGCCGTCTGGGTACCAGCGACGGCACCGTCTCCGACCTTGCCGACGAACTGGAAGTCTCCAACAGCCTGAGCACCATTTATAAGACTCTGGACGAGGTCATCAAAGCCATGGACAATGTCCCCGGCCTGATGAACCAGTTCTCCGTCGCTCTGGGCAACTATTCCAGCCAGCAGCTCAGCGCCTATATGCAGTTCACCGAGGCCCGGGAGAAGCTGAAGGACTACGAAAACCAGCTGGAAGACGCCAAGCAGCTCTACGAGGAGACCAAGGAAAAGGCCCTTGCCAGCGCCGATGTGGCCAAGCAGCTGGACATCAAGACCCTCGCCCAGCTCATCTACGCCCAGAACTTCTCGATGCCTGCCGGCTACGTCGCCGATAAGAGCGGCGAGTCCTGGCTACTGAAGGTCGGCGAAGAGTACGACAGCGTTTCGGACATCGAGGGCGCACTTCTGCTCCACGTCGATGGCTTCGGCGATGTCCGCCTCTCCGATGTGGCCGACGTGGCCGTCATCGACAACGCCGAGGCCAGCTACACCCGCCTGAACGGGGAGCGGGCCGTGGTGCTGAAAATTTTCCGCAACGCCAATTCCAGCGCCAGCAGCGTCTCGGACGGCTGCCTGAATGCCTTCAAGGAGCTGCAGGCCCAGTATTCTGACCTTCACGTCGTCGTCCTGTCCAATCAGGGCAACTACATCACCATCATCGTCAACAGCATCATCAGCAGTATGCTGGTGGGCGCTGCGCTGGCCATCATCGTGCTGGCCATCTTCCTGAAGGACATCAAGCCCACCCTCGTGGTCGGCGTCAGCATCCCGCTGTCCGTCCTGTTCGCCGTCGTTCTGATGTACTTCACCGGCCTCGACATGAACATCATGACGCTGGCGGGCCTGTCGCTGGGTGTCGGTATGCTGGTGGATAACTCGGTGGTCGTCATCGAGAACATCTACCGTCTGCGGGGCCGGGGCGTACCGGCGGCCCGCGCCGCCGTGCAGGGCGCTCGTCAGGTAGGCATGTCGGTGGTGGCCTCTACCCTTACTTCGGTCTGCGTCTTCCTGCCGGTGGTGTTCGCCTCCGGCACGGTGCGCAGCCTGCTGCAGCCCATGTCCATGTGCATCGGCTACTGCCTGATGGCCTCTCTCATCGTGGCCATCACCGTCGTGCCTGCCGCTGCTTCCACTGTCCTGAAAAAGGCTGAGCCGAAGCGTCTGGTCTGGTTCGAAAAGATTCAGGATAAGTATGCCCACAGCCTCGAGTGGTGCCTGCAGCACCGCGCTCTGCCGCTGCTGGCCGCTGTCGTCCTGCTGGCCTTCTGCGGCTGGAAGGTCTTCTCCATGGGCGTCGTCCTTCTGCCCGAAATTTCCAGCAATGAGGCCACCATCGCCCTCTCCACCGACGACGGCCTGACCAAAGAGGAATCCTACGGTGTGGCCGGACAGGTCGTTGAGGCCGTCATGGCCGTGGACGGCGTGGAAGAGGTGGGCGTCACCACCGATACCACTGTGGCCGGCATCGACATCGGTCAGCTGGGCCTGCCCAGCGCCATCACCGACCTGCTGAGCGCCGCCAACAGCTACGGCAGCTACCAGTTCAACGTCATGCTGGACGAGTCCCTCTCCTCCACTAAGATCGCCGCCGTGGAGCAGGCCCTGAACGATGCGGTGGCCAGCGTCGAGAACTGCACCGGCACCGTCGAGATCAGCGGGATGCAGGACCTGACCAGCCAGCTCAGCAGCGGCCTCTCTGTCAAGATCTACGGCCCCGACGCCGATACCATTACCGCACTGGGCGATAAGGTCGTCCAGATGGTCAACGACACCGAGGGCTTCGCCAATGCCGCCACCGGCCTCGGTCAGGGCGATGCGACCATCAATCTGGACATCGACCGCGATAAGGTCCGCGCCTACGGTCTGACGGTTGCGCAGGTCTACCAGCAGATCGCCGCCAAGCTCACCACCACCACTACGGCGGAGACCCCCGTCACCGTGGACGGCTCCACCATGAAAGTCCAGATCAGCGACAACCTTGACCCTGTGACCAAGGAAAACATGATGGACATGACCTTCACCACCAGCGTCATGGACGCCACCGGCGCCATCACCACCGGCACCTGCACGCTGGGTGACATCGCTACCTGGTCCACCGGCACCGCCCCCGACTCTATCACCAGCGAGAACCAGACCCGCTACATCACGGTGTCTGCCGACACGCTGGACGGCTACAACACCACGGTCCAGTCCCGTGTGCTCCAGAAGACGCTGGACGACTTCGCTCTCTCCGATGAGATGCCCGAGGGCTGCTCCTTCTCGCTGGGCGGAGAGTCCTCCACCGTCAACCTGATGGTCGACGAGATGGTGCAGTGGATGGCTCTGGCCCTGCCCTTCGTCTATCTGGTCATGGTGGCGCAGTTCCAGAGCCTGCTGTCCCCCTTCATCGTCCTGTTCACGGTGCCGCTGGCCTTCACCGGCGGTCTGCTGGGTATGCTGGTCACCGGCCAGCAGCTGACCATGATCTCCCTGATGGGCTTCATCGTCCTGATGGGTACCGTCGTCAACAACGGCATCGTCTTCGTGGACTACGCCAACCAGCTGCGTCTGGGCGGTCTGGAGCGCCATGCGGCCCTTGTCGCCACCGGCAAGACCCGTATGCGTCCTATCCTCATGACCACTCTGACCACTGTTCTGGCCATGCTGCAGATGGTGTTCAGCAACGATATGGCGAGCCAGCTCATGAGCGGCATGGCCATCGTCATCATCTGCGGCCTGAGCTATGCCACCCTGATGACCCTGTACATCGTCCCCATCCTCTACGACATCCTCTTCAAGAAGCCGCCGCTGGTGGTCGATGTGGGTGACGACGGGATGGACGACATCCCCGACGATGCCGCCGAGTATATCGCGCAGTCGAACGCCGCCGAGGCTCAGCCCGCCCAGCCGGAGGCCTGAGGCTATCTCCTATCTATATAGAATAAGTATCTGCTCCGAAACCGCTGCACAGTCTGATGTGCGGCGGTTTCTTTTTTGGGCTGGGCCTGCCGGGGGGCGCCCGGAAGGCCCTCTCCGTCTCGCTCCGCTCAACAGCTCCGGGTAGAATCATGTCAGTAGCGGGAACATTCAGCGATAACCTATTGACAAGGTAGGGGGGGGGGGGGGGGGGGGTACAATAGAAAAAAGGTGTCGATGTTTCGTTTGAACACCGCTATATTATAGGGAGGAATCATACTATGAAACGACTCAACCGTATCCTGTCTCTGGCCCTTGCGGCCATGATGGCACTGACCCTGCTTACCGGCTGCGGCGGCAAGGTGACCGAGCGTGCCATGGAAAAGGCCTACGGAGATTATCTCCGGGGCCAGATGGGAAAACCTGACATGAAGGTGACCTACGATGTCTCCCCGGCTGTCTTTGAGAAGATCGATGCGGATCTCCGGAAAAACAAGGCGCAATGGTTCAACGGAACTTATCTGGCCAGCTACAATGCGGGCGAGTATTTCTATGTTCCCTGGAACACCGGCACCGCTGGAGCCGGTGTTGTCATGCTGAAAGATGCGCTGGAGGAGTACGAAAACAGCGTCAGCGTGCAGTTTTATGCGGCAAAAATGCCCGAGTCGGCGGGCAATGCCATCACCCAGGCTGCCTATGTGACCCATTGCTCCAGAGGCGGCGTGAGAGTCCACTCCAATTCTTCTTCGGACTGGACGGGCGTAAAGGTGGCCGTCCACCGTGTGCAGGACGGCGATGACACCTACTGCTACATAATCGTCATCTACGAAAAATAAGCCGTCTACCGTGGCCCGGGCTTTCTGAGCCTACATAGAATAAGCATCTGCCCCGAAACCGCTGCACAGTCTGATGTGCGGCGGTTTCTTTTGTTCTCTGATAGCAGCAGCGTCCTTGCCCTCTCAGGCGCTTCGCGCCAGCTCTCCCAAAGGGAGAGCCTTTTAAGATGAAAGGCGTTTTCGCAATATGTCCAAAAAATCTCTCGAAATTTTGGAAGATAAATCTAAAAGCATTCTCACACAAGTCTGGAAAACTGTGCTATAATCATAATTATGGACGAGGTTGGGGCTGCGCTGCCCTGACCGAAAATAATGAAGAAGGAGGCGAGCCTTATGGCACAGTTCCGCTCCAAGCCCTTTGGTGTGACCAAAAACGGCGATAAGGTGGATGAATACATCATCTCCAATCCCGGTGGACTTGAGGTCAGCGTGCTGAACTATGGCTGTGTGATCAAAAATCTCTTCGTCCCTACAAAAACGGGTCCGGTGGATGTGGTCGTCGGACACGACACCCTCGCCGACTATGAGGCGGATTTCAACTCATCCGGCAGCACCTGCTGCGGTGCGTTCGTGGGCCGGTATGCCAACCGCATTGAAAATGCGGAATTTTCTCTCAGCGGCAAGACCTACAAGCTGGAAGCCAACAATGGCAAAAATCACCTGCACGGCACCTTCCCCCGCAAAATTTACGATGTGAAGATGTTCGGCGATACCCTTTTGATGGAGACCGAAAGCCCGGCGGGCGAAGACGGTTTCCCCGGAAATCTGAAGGTCAGTGTGCGGTATATCCTCACGCCGGACAACACCCTGCGGATGGACTACCGTGTGTCCACCGACGAGGACACCATCATCAACCTGACCAACCACACCTATTTCAACCTCGACGGCGGCGGCAATGTGCTGGGCCAGAAGCTCCGCATTTACGCTTCCAACTACCTCGAGGGCAATAATGAGACCTGCCCCACGGGCAAGATCCTTCCCGTGGACGGTACGCCGATGGACTTCCGCACCGGAAAGCCTCTGGGACGCGACCTCGACACCGGCTTCTACCAGACCACCATGGCGGGCGGCGGCTTCGACCACTGCTATGTCCTCGACCGGCCCCGGGGTGCCAGCCAGAGCCTCTGCGCCTGGGCGTCCAGCGACAAGACCGGCATCAGCATGAAGATGTACACCACCCAGCCGGGCATCCAGCTCTACACCGGCAACTTCCTGCAGAACTGCCCCTCCCCCGGCAAGGGCGGCGTCCCGCTGGAAAAGTACGGCGGCTTTGCCCTTGAGACCCAGCACTTCCCCTGCAGCCCCTCTCACCCGGAGTTCCCGACGACGGTGCTGCGGGCAGGCAAAGTCTTCCGCGCCAACACTACGCTCCGCTTCTTCACCGGCCGTCAGTGCGGCCGTTTGTAAGCAAATATCAGCCGCAGCAAAGGGCAGCTCTCTTGCGGGAGCTGCCCTTTGCTGTTTTTTGCGTGTCCTCTCCATGCCTTGCGGACTAAAAATCTTTGCAGTTCATCAGACTGGCCGAAAAGATGCAACAAAAATACATTTTAATAAAAAAGCCGGTACTTGATTCTCTGTGCAAAAAGCGGTATCCTTTAGGCAGGCAGAGCACAAGGGCTCTGTGCGAAGCAACATTTGGAACAAGAGAGGTACTGGACATGGCTATTTTGGTTTCCGGCGGCGCAGGCTACATCGGCAGCCACACCTGCATCGAGCTCCTGAATGCCGGCTACGACGTCGTCGTGGCGGACAATTACTATAATGCATCCCCTGTGGTCCTCGACCGCGTCAAGCAGATCACCGGCAAGGACTTCCGCTTCTATCAGGCCGATATGACCAAACACGAGGATGTGGAGAAGATCTTCGCCGAGTGTCCCGACATCACGGCGGTCATCCAGTTCGCAGCCTATAAGGCCGTTGGCGAGAGCGTGTCCAAGCCCATCGAATACTACTACAATAACCTCAACTGCACGCTGGTCATCCTGGATGTGATGCGCAGGCACAACTGCCACAACTTCGTGTTCAGCTCTTCCGCCACCGTCTACGGCGACCCCGCCAGTGTGCCGATCACCGAGGACTTCCCCGTGGGTGCCACCACCAACCCCTACGGCACCACCAAGGCCATGACCGAGCGCATCCTCACCGATGTCTGCAAGGCTGACCCCACCCTGAACGTGGCTCTGCTGCGCTACTTCAACCCCATCGGCGCCCACAAGTCCGGCCTCATCGGCGAGGACCCCAACGGCATCCCCAACAACCTCATGCCCTATATCGCCAAGGTGGCTGTGGGCAAGCTGGAAAAGGTCCATGTCTTCGGCAATGACTACCCCACTCCCGACGGCACCGGCGTCCGCGACTACATCCATGTCGTGGACCTGGCCCGCGGCCATGTCTGCGCCATCAAGAAGCTGGAAACGAACTGCGGCCTCTTCATCTGCAACCTCGGCACCGGCAAGGGCTACAGCGTGCTGGATGTCATCCATGCCTTCGAGAAGGCCTGCGGCAAGCCCATCCCCTACGTCATCGATGCCCGCCGCCCCGGCGACATCGCCGAGTGCTATGCCGACCCCACCAAGGCCAAAAACGAGCTGGGCTGGGTGGCTGAGTACGGCATCGAGGAGATGTGCGCCGACAGCTGGAACTGGCAGAAGAAGAACCCTGACGGCTACCACACCGCGAACTGAATAAAAAACGATAAGAGCCTGTACGGCGGGTACTTCCCGGGTACAGGCTCTTATTTTTTGCACTTTTTCGGATATTCGAGGATGGCGGCATGATTTTTTTCAGAGAACAGTTCAGAACAGCCCCGTTTCTCTTGACAACGCCGGAAAGTTAGCCTATATTACTGTTGTTAACGCAAACTAACAAACGCGCTCGAGAGGAACATTCCATATGACGTTGAAAGACTTGAACATCGGCGAAAGCGCCGTGATCACCGCCGTGGGCGGCGAAGGGGCTCTGCGGCAGCATTTTCTGGATATGGGGCTGATCCCCGGTGAGGAGGTCACGCTGGTCAAATTTGCCCCCATGGGCGACCCGATGGAGCTGAGCATCCACGGCTACGAGCTGACCCTCCGGCTGGACGATGCCGCCCGCATCGGGGTCACTCTGGCCAAAGCCCCGGCGGTGAAAAAAGCGGCGGCAGAAAGTGAAAAGCCGGTGGAGCACCCGGGCCTCGGCGAAGGCGGACGCTACCACACCAAAAAGGGCGAGAACCCTCTGCCCGACGGCACGACCCTTACCTTTGCGCTGGCGGGCAACCAGAACTGCGGCAAGACGACCCTCTTCAACCAGCTCACCGGCTCCAACCAGCACGTCGGCAATTTCCCGGGTGTAACGGTGGACCGCAAGAGCGGTGCGATCCGGAATAACCCGAATACGGAGGTCACAGACCTGCCCGGCATCTACTCCATGTCGCCCTATACCAGCGAGGAGATCGTGACCCGGCAGTTCATCATCGGCGAGAAGCCCACGGGCATCATCAATATCGTGGACGCCACCAACATCGAGAGGAATCTGTACCTCACCATGCAGCTCATGGAGCTGGATACGCCGATGGTGCTGGCGCTGAACATGATGGACGAGATGCGCGGCAACGGCGGCACTGTCCGCATCAATAAGATGGAGGCCATGCTGGGCATCCCGGTCGTGCCCATCTCTGCGGCAAAGAACGAGGGCGTGGACGAGCTGGTGGATCATGCGCTCCATGTCGCAAAGTATCAGGAGCGGCCGGGCCGGATGGATTTCTGCAGCGAGGAGGATCACGGCGGCGCAGTCCACCGCTGCATCCACGGCATCATCCACCTGATCGAGGATCATGCCGAGGCCGCAGGCATCCCGGTGCGCTTTGCGGCCACAAAGCTCGTGGAGGGCGACCAGCGCATCGAGGCGGCCCTGAAGCTCGACCAGAACGAAAAAGAGATGATCGAGCACATCATCGTCCAGATGGAGCAGGAGCGGGGTCTGGACCGCGCCGCCGCCATCGCGGATATGCGGTTCCACTTCATCCACCAGCTGGTGGAGCAGACCGTCGTGAAGCCCCGCCAGAGCAAGGAACAGCTCCGCTCGGCCCAGATCGACCGGTTCCTCACGGGCCGCTATACCGCCATCCCGGCCTTTGTGGGCATCATGGCGCTGGTGTTCTACCTCACCTTCGGCGTCATCGGTCTGGCGCTCCAGAACCTGCTGGAAGTGGGCATTGATGCCCTGACCGCTGCGGTGGACTCCACCCTCACGGCGTGGAACGTCAACGCAGCCGTCCACTCGCTGGTCATCGACGGCATCTTCACCGGTGTGGGCAGCGTGTTGAGCTTCCTGCCCATCATCGTGACCCTGTTCTTCTTCCTCTCTCTGCTGGAGGATACCGGATACATGGCCCGCGTGGCATTCGTGATGGATAAGCTTCTCCGCCGCATCGGCCTCTCGGGGCGCAGCATCGTGCCAATGCTCATCGGCTTCGGCTGCACCGTCCCCGGCGTCATGGCCAGCCGCACCCTGCCCTCGGAGCGCGACCGCAAAATGACCATCCTGCTCACCCCCTTTATGAGCTGCTCGGCCAAGCTGCCCATCTACAGCCTGTTTGCGGCGGCCTTCTTCCCGGAGCACGCGGCTCTGGTGATGGTCAGCCTCTATTTCCTCGGCATTGCGGTGGGCATTCTGATGGCCATTCTGCTGAAGAGCAGTGTCTTTAAGGGCGAGGCCGTCCCCTTTGTGATGGAGCTGCCCAACTACCGCCTGCCCGGCCTCAAGAATGTGGTCCAGCTGCTCTGGGAAAAGGCCCGCGATTTCCTCCAGCGCGCCTTTACGGTCATCTTTGTGGCGACCATCATCATCTGGTTCCTGCAGAGCTTCGACCTGCGGCTCAGCCTCACCGCTGACCCGCAGCAGAGCATCCTTGCATGGCTGGCCAGCGGTATCGCGCCGCTGTTTGCGCCGCTGGGCTTTGCCGACTGGCGGGTGTCTACGGCTCTGATCACCGGCTTTATGGCCAAGGAGAGCGTCGTTTCGACCCTCACCATCCTCTATGGCTCCTCTGCGGCCTTTGCCGCCGCGCTGTCCCCGGCGGCGGCTGCACCCCTGCTGGTGTTCTGCCTGCTCTATACGCCCTGCATCGCGGCGGTGGCCTCGGTCAAGCGGGAGCTGGGCGGCAAGTGGGCGCTTATCATGGTGGCAAATCAGTGCATCGTAGCATGGCTGGCGGCCTTCGGCACGCGGCTCATCATGATGCTGTAAAGAAAACGGAAACAGGGAGCGGCCTGCAAGATGCGGGCCGCTCCTTTTCTCTTGACAATCGCTGCGTTTTTGTGCTATTATTACTTCAAATTTGAATGATACAATTTTGAATCACAAGGAGGCGCCCCATGAATACCCCGGGCATCGAATTTGGGCGGAAGACCTCGGCGGCTTACGCCGCCCTCTGCAAGCCCCTGTGCCAGAAGCTCCATCTGCCCCAGACTGCTTTTGACATCCTGATGTTCCTCGCCAACAACCCCGGCTACCAGACCGCCAGCGACGTGGTGGAGGTGCGCAAACTGAAAGCAAATCTCGTCTCGGTGAACGTAGACCGTCTGGTGCAGGAGGGCTACCTCGTCCGCGAGGCTGACCCCGCCGACCGCCGCCGCACCCTGCTGCGCTGCACCGAAAAAGCCTGCCCCATCATTGAGCAGGGCCGGGCCTTGCAGGAGGAATTTGGCGCACGTCTGCTGGAACACACCAATGAAGCACAGCGAAAGGCGTTCTTCGAGACGATGGACATTATAAATGAGAATCTGGACGCCATTCTGGAAGGAGAAGCATGAGCATTTTATTTACGATCTTCGTCACCTTTTTCGCCGGTATGGGTGCGGGCCTCGGCACCGGCTTTGCGGGCCTGAGCGCGGCGGCTGTCATCAGCCCCATGCTCATCACCTTCCTGCACATGGACCCCTATATGGCCGTGGGCATCGCCCTCTCGTCGGATGTGCTGGCCAGCGCCGTCTCGGCCTACACCTACCATAAAAACAAGAACCTCGACATCAGAAACGGCCTCATCATGATGGTGAGCGTGCTGGTGTTCACGGTGGTGGGCAGCTGGGTGGCCAGCCTGCTCCCCTCGGCCACGATGGGCAGCTTCTCGGTGTTCATGACCTTCCTGCTGGGCATCAAGTTCATCGTCCGGCCCGTCATGACCACCAAAGAGGCCATGCAGGGCGTCAGCGCAAAGAAGCGGGCCGTCCAGTCCATCGTCTGCGGCATCCTCATCGGCTTCATCTGCGGCTTTATCGGCGCAGGCGGCGGCATGATGATGCTCCTCATCCTCACCAGCGTCCTCGGCTACGAGCTGAAAACGGCTGTGGGTACCAGCGTGTTCATCATGACCTTCACGGCCCTGACCGGAGCTGTCAGCCACTTTGCCATCGGCGGCGCACCGGACTGGCACGTCTGGGTGCTCTGCGTCATCTTCACCCTGCTGTGGGCGCGCATCGCGGCGGTCTTTGCCAATAAGGCCGACGCCAAGACCCTCAACCGTGCCACCGGCATCATCCTCGTCATCCTCGGCGTGGTGGTCATGGGCTTCAACTGGCTCAGCTGACCGTATCCGGACAAAAAGAAATGCCTGTGCGGCAGATGCTGCACAGGCATTTTTAATGTTCTTTTAACGGACGAACTCGACCTCAACGTCGCCGTTCTTGGTGGCGAGGTTCAGCTTGTTGGGGGCATCTGCATTCTGCTGCAGGGTGTCCTTGCCGAAGAAGAGGAAGTTCTTGTCGCTGGCGTCGGAGACGCGGATCTTGCCGCCGCCTGCGGCCAGCTCAAAGCCGTAAGAGCTGCCGCTGCCGATCACGGAGCCGGTGATGCTGCCGTTCTGTACCTTGGCGTTGCAGACGTTGGCAGAGATGTTTTCCAGCTTGAGGGTGCCGCTGTTCTGGATGGTGGCGGCCACATTCTGGGAGGTGACGCCGCTCATGGTGATCTTGCCGTTGCGGGTGGTGCCGCTCAGGGTGGAGCCGTTGAAGTTCGACACCTCGATGCGGCCATTGTCGGTGGTGAGGCTGGCGGTCTGTGCCGAAACGCCGTTCAGCGTGATGCTGTCGTTGGTGGTGCTGACGGTGATGTTTGCCAGCGTCTGGCGGGGTACCTGCAGCGTCAGGGTGCAGCTGCGGGTGTCCTCACTCTGGATGATAAGGGAAGAGTTGGGCTCCCGGGTCTTGGTCACGGTGAGGGTGCTGCCCGCCACCGTGAAGTCGTAGAGCTTGGAGCTTTCAAAGGCGTAGCTCGAGGTGTAGGTGTAATCAGCGCGGATGTGGTCGATGTCGGCGGCCTGCAGAATGACCGCAGCGCTGTTGTCCTGCACCACGATGGCGTTGATGCCGGCCGGTGCGTCATAGCTGGCGCTGTAAGTGGCCACAGGTGCCGCCGCGCCGCAGAAGAATGCAGCCGCCGTGACAGCTGTCAGAAGAGCGAGAAGAAACTTTTTCATAAGGAAAACCTCCTGTCGCAATAAAATAGATGAGCGGAATGTCCCGCAGAAGATTTTACTTTATCCGTCCGGGCCGCAGCTGCGGCTCGGATAGAATTTCTCACCCTAAAAATACCGCAGCAGAGAAAAAAAGTCAAGAGAGAAAAAATGAACAATAAAAAACGCCTGCACAGTGGTGCAGGCGCAAAAGCAGGATAAATTATTTTTCTTCGATGGTGGAGTGCTCGATGACATAGTCGGCAGCGCGGCGGATGCCCTCGTTGCGGCGGATGGCCTCCACGTTGGATGCAGCCTTGATTTCCTCGAGGGTCTTCTTGGTGCGCTCAGCGCGCTCGGACAGGGTCTTGTCGATGTCCTCCTCAGTGGGGACGAGGTTCTCGTTCTGAGCGATCTGCAGCAGGGCCATCCGGGCGCGGGTGTTCTTTTCCGCAGCAGTGTGGACAGCGGCAGTAAAGCTCTCGCGGGTCTGATGGATCTGGCTCAGGTAGCGGTCGAGGCTCAGGCGCTGCATCTGCAGCTGCTGCTGGATCTGCTCCATCTCCTGCTGATAGGCGCTCTCGACGAGAACGCTGGGCAGCTCGCCCTCAGCGGCTGCGGCCAGCTGGGTGAGGATGGCGTCCTTGGCGCGGTTGAGCGCGGCGGCGTGTTTGTTGTCGTGGAGCTGCTGCCGGATCTGGGCGCGGAACTCGTCCATGGTGTCCACATTGGCAGCCTTCTTGGCAAAATCGCTGTTCAGAGCGGGCAGCTGGCGGACGCAGACGTCGTGCAGCTTGATTTTGAAGACCACGGGCTTGCCGGCCAGGTCCTTGACGTGGTAGCGGGCCGGGAAGGTGACGAAGATGTCGAACTCCTCGCCGCCCTTGTGGCCGAGGATGCCTTCCTCGAAGCCGGGGATCATCCGGCCGCTGCCCAGCTGCAGGGTCTGGTTCTGGGCGGTGCCGCCGTTGAAGGGCTTGCCTTCCAGCAGGCCCTCGTAGTCGATGTGGACGATGTTGCCCTTGACGGCCGGACCCTTGTGAGGCACCAGCTCTGCGGCCATGGCGCGGCGGCGCTCCAGCACAGCGTCGATCTCCTTGTCGGTGACTTCCGGGGTGACGCACTCGGTCTTGAAGCCGGTGGTCTGGGTCAGGCTCAGCTCAGGCTGCAGGGCGGTGGTGGCAGTGGCCACAAAGCCCTCGTCCTTCTTCACGCTGACCAGGTCGTAGACCGGCTCGTCCACGGCGTGGAAGCCATGTTCTGCCATCGCTGCGTTGTACAGGGCCGGGACGTCCTTGTCCATCAAATCGTTGATGGCGTCGTACCAGAAGGTGTGCTCGCCGCGGTCGGCCTCGATCTGGGCGCGGTCAGCCTCGCCCTTGGCAAAGCCCTTGATGGTGTATGTTGCGCGGGTGCGCTCGTACACGGCGTTGGACGCAGCTTCCAGCTCCTCAGCCGAAGCGCTGAAAGTCATTTTGCAGACACTCTTTTCGGGAGTTTCCACGCTTACCAGTTTCATAGGTTCTACCCTCCGTGCTGCCCCCTGAAAGGGCAAGATTCAAAACATTATGAAGTTATTATAGCACAATAAGCTCAAAAGCGGTATAATAAAAAGAAAGAAAATCTGTTCTTTTGTCAGCGAATGGAGTCCCGGCCGCTGCAAAACGAAAGGAAGTGTACACCTCATGCGTCTGTTCGACGTTCTCGGGCCGGTGATGATCGGCCCCTCCTCCAGCCATACGGCGGGTGCGGCCCGCATTGGATATACGGCCCAGAAGCTGCTGGGCGACGTCCCCGCCGAGGCGGACATTGGGCTCTACGGCAGCTTTGCCACCACAGGCCGGGGCCACGGCACCGACCGTGCGCTGGTGGCGGGTCTGCTGGGTCTCCGCCCGGATGACCCCCGCCTGCCCGACAGCTTCGCGCTGGCCGAGGAGGCCGGCATGAAGTTCACCATCCATCCGGTGGAGCTCCGTGCCGCCCACCCGAATACGACGGTGCTTACCTTAAAGAGTAAGGCGGGCCGGACCCTCGTCCTGAAGGCGGCCTCTGTGGGCGGCGGACGCATCCGCGTGACGGAGATCGACGGTGTGCCTGCCGACTTTGGCGGGGACAGCAACACCCTTATCATCCATAACGAGGACACCCCCGGCTGCATCGCCGAGGTCACTATGTCGCTGGCCCAGCGCCGCATCAACATCGCGTCCATGCAGGTGTTCCGCGCCGCGACGGGCGGCTGCGCCGTTATGGTGCTGGAATGCGACTCCCATATCCCCCATGTGCTGGAACAGCAGATGGCCGTGATGCCGGGCATCCGCAAAGTTACCTGCCTGAACATCGACGAGCCGGAAGAATGCGAGGAGGACTGAGACGTGTCGTTTTTATCCTGTGAAGAGATGCTGGCCGCTGCCCGTAGCCAGAATATTTCCCTTTCGGAGGCCATCCTCCGCAGCGATTTGGCCGAGAGCCGCCTCACCGAGGCCCACAGCCGGGAGATGATGCACCACCTCTGGCAGGTGATGCAGGCCACCAGCCGGGACTATGACCCGGCCCAGCGCAGCCGAAGCGGCCTTTCGGGCGGCGACGCAGCCAAGGTGGAGCAGGCCCATCAAGAAGGAAAGAGCTTTGGCGGCGATTACCTCGCCGCAGTGACCGCCGAAGCTCTCAAGACCGCCGAGTGCAACGCCTGCATGAAGCGCATCGTCGCTGCCCCCACGGCGGGCAGCTGCGGCGTCCTGCCCGCTGTTCTGCTGCCGCTGGCCCGCAGCGGCGAGGCCGACGAAGAGTCCATCTGCGACGCCCTCTATGTCGCCGCCGGGTTCGGTCAGGTCATCGCGGCCCGCGCCACTCTCGCGGGCGCGGAGGGCGGCTGTCAGGCCGAGGTGGGCGCGGCCAGCGCGATGGCCGCCGCCGCTCTCTGCCACCTCAAGGGCGGCGCGCCGGAGCAGTGTGCCGCTGCCGCCGCAATGGCTCTGGGCAACCTACTGGGCCTCGTCTGCGACCCTGTGGCCGGCCTCGTGGAAGTTCCCTGCGTCAAACGGAATGTCGTCGGCGCCGTGAACGCCGTCTCCTGTGCGAATATGGCCCTTGCCGGGGTGGACTACGCCATCCCCTGTGATGAGGTCATCGACGCCATGGGCCGCGTGGGCAGCCTCCTCTCCCCCGACCTCCGGGAGACCGGTCAGGGCGGTCTTGCCGCCACGCCTACCGGCGTCCGTATCGCCCAGTCCCTCGCAGAGCAGGGCTGATGCATAGAAAATAAAAGAAAAGTGGATGAAAAGACGTTCTTTTTCAGGAATCTCAAAAATATTTCCGAAAAAGTGTTGACAAAACCCCGGTTCAGTGATAAAATACATCATGTTCCGAACGGAACGTATGCGTTGGTAGCTCAGCTGGATAGAGTGACTGACTACGAATCAGTAGGCCGGGGGTTCGAGTCCCTTCCATCGCACCAAGTAAAATCCCACGATTGACCGTTGAAAATACGGTGTAAATCGTGGGATTTCTTGTTTTATAACGACCCCGAAATGGCTGGAATGTGCCTTACGACTCAAAAAATGCCTCTCGTGTGCCTTATGTTGGTGTTTTGGCTGGGGGAGTCGTACTGTTGGACTTCTGAATACGAGTTTATAAAAAACATTGTATTCATTTTGAAAATCGTTGAAAAATTACAGAAAATTCGTGCGGAATTGCCTTGACGGATGAATTTGTTTTGGGTATTCTAATATTGGGAGGTGTTGACCGTGATTTTAAAATCATTAACAGTGAGTGGTTTCAAAAATGTAAAATCCACTTGTTTGGATTTTACGAGCAAGACGCTTGCCGTTGTTTCACCAAACAATTATGGCAAGAGTAATTTATTAGAAGCACTGACTTTTGCGACAGACTTTATTTCTGCAGGAACAAAGCAGCGAACCATGATGATGTCTTGGATTGATGGTATTCCAATTGTGAAGGGATTAGATAGTTCGCCGTTTCAATTTGATATGGAATTTGAACTCCCAAATCAAGAAGAATACCGTTTTGTTCATTACGGCTTTACCTTTTTGTGGTACCGTGATGATAAAACGGGACAGAAGATTATAGATGAGCGATTGGAGATGAGGCCAACAGAAAGTGTAAGGTACTCAGCTTATTTAAAACGTTCGTCTAATCAATACAGAAAAGGCAAGTCAACTAATGCTTTTCGAAATCTTATGCTAGATTCGAATACACTGGCGATAGATGTATTGCCTTCGATTAAAGATTTAGAGTATGGTCCTATAATACAAGCTGTTCGAGAATTTGAGTACCGTGTTTGTGACACGTTAGATGTCAAAGAACGTTTTCAACCTACCCCGATTCGACTAGCTGATGACGATGATAAACATATTCGATTTGATGATGAAGATATTCCGCGCGCACTTCACCAACTTAAAGAATTGTACCCGAATCAGTATTATGAATTTGAAGATGCGGTATATTCCTTATTCCCGGATTTTTCATCTATTGATATTCAAGCCCATGAATTAAACTTAACCGAGAATAAAAACGTACGAGTGATATATTCTGATGATCCGGATGCACAAGCTGAAGATTTGCCACCAGTGCCGTTTCATTTAAAAGATAAGGTATACCGAGTTGTCATTCGGAGCGATGCACTTAATCAACCAGTAAGCTTGGCATCTATGTCAACGGGAACCAAACGGATTTTTTGGTTGTTGACAAATATTTTTATTGCAAGCTGCAATAATGTTTCATGTATTGGTATTGAGGAATTGGAGACTAGCATACATCCGAAGATGCTGAAGGATTTGTTGAATATAATTTCTGAAGCGCTAGAGGATACCTGTCTTATAATCTCTAGTCACTCGCCTTATTTAGTGCAATATCTCAAACCAGGTCAACTCTATGTTGGAGGAATGGAAGAACTTGGCGTGGCACAATTCTATAGAATCGCAGCGACCAAAGAGAAAAAACTGTTGACTGCGGCACGTGCCTATGGGCTGTCAGTGGGCGAATACTTGTTTGAACTTATGTCGGGTGAAAGCGACTCCTTTAAAACCCTACGGAATTATCTGGAGGGTATGTGATGGAAAATTCTTATGAACAGGGATTTGCTTTTATCTTGGAAGCTGCAACAGAACTCGCGTTCTATGATATTTTGCTGAATTTTTTGGCAGAAAGGCATCCAGAGTGTAAACTGGAGAAGCGGACTTCTGATGAAATATATGAGCCATTTTATGTTGTGCAAGGTCCATTTGGAACGCGGGTTATTAGAATGAATGCGGTCGGAACGATTACTCAAATCAAAAACTCTGTGCATTGGTTTCAAAACACTTGTATCCATGCTAAGGGGAAAAAGATTCCATGGACTGTATTCCTCTGTTATGATACGGATTCCTATAATGCGGATATCACTAAATTTTATGAGGATGACTGGAAGAATTTCCGCAAAGAGATAAGCAAAGGCAGTAGAACGGTGAAAATCATTGATTTGGCTGCAAGCGCCGAAATTGAGGATGTTTTCCTCTTGGATTTACATGGAATAAGTCAGTTTTTGGGGCTCGAAGAAGATTTGAAACCAGAGGATGTGCCGAATGGACACAAGGGAAGTGCACGGTTAAAGCAATTGATTCTAAAACAACGTCAGTTAAATCGAACAATGGTAGTTTACCATAAAGGAGAGCGTGCAAAGAACTTAATCAAATTTTTGGACTTACAAAAGATTATGGAAAGCGATTTGTTGCCGCTTTATCATTTGGAAAAGATCTTTGAAGCGTGACGAGTTCAACTTTTAGAGAGTCAAAAGTTGAACTCGTGGATAGAAAACGCGTTTTTTAACACGGGATTGAAAAATGAGTTGTATTTAAATATCAACTTTGTTGTTTTTGGTGTACTTGACACCAGAAAAAGAACAGAGTGCCTTGTGCTGGATGCCCGGCGGGGCGGGTGTTTTCGCCTGTTCATCGCCTGTTTGGGGCAAAGAAAAAGCCTGTCCGGTGTGTAGCCGGGCGGGCTTTCGTGCTGTCTGTAGGTGCTGCGGCTCTATCGTGGGTCATGCACTCTGGGCGGTGGGCTTCTCTTTTTCAGTCTTGGCAAGGTAGTTGTAGGCCATGCGGCAGACACCCTCCCCGGTGTAGTAGTCCCCCAAGAGGTCCGCAACCTCTGCCCATGTCAGGCAGCGGACAAAGCGCAGACGGAAGATCAGATACAGGCGTGCGTCCTGAATCGTGGAGCAAAAGGTAACGGCCTTATCTCGCTCCTGTTCGGCCTGTTCCTCAAGGTAGGTGATTCGTGCATCCATGTCGGCGATCTCAACGGCCAGCCTCCCGGTGCTGTCTTTCACGCCGGATGCGTGGGGCATACCGTTCAGTGAGGGTGCAGCAGGTTCGGCTCGTTCACGCAGGAACTTCAAAGCCTCGCGGTTCTTTTGGATGGTCTCATTCAGGTGGAAGTAGCGAGAGATCTCTGTGAGTGTCATTGTTTCCCCTTTCATCAATTCGACTGCGCCTATTTTACCACAGAAGAAACCAAGAATCTATCATAGAACGATGAAAAACACCCTCTGCGGCCGTTTGTGGGCTGTCAGAGGGTGTTTCTGTCACTGTTCGATGGTCTGTGCCCTGCGCTTCCGCCGGGCGCGTTCTTTCCGGATGCCCTGCACCCTGCCAGCGTTCCAAAGGGCGGTGAGGTCAAGCATGACCCGGTATACTCCGTCTACCTCGATGGGGCTTGGTGCGTTCAGGATGGACAAGTGCAGCTCCCGAACGGCTTTCATGGTTTCGGACGAGCTGGCCAGCCAAGACAGCTTCATGGCTTCTTCTGCGGTGATGGTGGGGATCTTCGGCATATCATCATAGTGCTGCATAGCGTTCCTCTCTTTCTTCAGGAAGCGGATTCGCTGGCCGTGTGCGGCTGCGTCTCCGGCGTTGATTCGGCGTTCATGAGCTGTTGCGGCTTATCGTGCAGTGCATGGAGATAGGTCAACAGGCGGTCTTTGTCGGCGGCTGACAGGCTGCGGACACGGCAGAGGACTTCTTGCCACTGGGCTGCGGTCATACTGCTGCACCCCCTTCCAACAGCTTGGCCACGCTCTTGCCGGCCTTTGCTGCGGCTGCATCCAGTGCGGCCAGCTTCCACAGAAAGCCGGTGTCAACCTTGGCGGTCAGGCTCTCGCCCTTGTGGATCGCTGCCACGGTGTAGCCCTGCTGGGCGTACTGCTGCCGGATCCAGCTCTGCGGAGTCTGGTTCAGGTGGTCGAGCGTGTTCATCCGGCCACCATCCAGCACGATGCTTTCCCGGTGCAGGGTGCGGGGCTTTGCTTCCCGCTGGTCGATGTACTCTACCTCGAAGGAGTGCAAGCTGATTTTCTTCTCCAACTTCATGGTCATATCCTCCCATCATGCCCGGCGGGCTTCCATCTTCCCGCCGGGGGTCTCTGCTCGTGTTACAGGGCTTCCAGCGGCTGCACCTGCGATGCACCGAAGAACGATGCCCGGTAGGTCTGGCCATCTCCCTTGCTGCTGTGGATCAGCACCGCCTGAAACAGAGCCTTTGCACCATGCTCCACCATGTACCCGGCGGCTTTCCAGCCCGCCCAGGTGTTCACGGGCTCGGTGATCCCGGCGGCCTGCTGGGCTTCCTCGATGCGCTGGGCGTTGACCGGGGCGGCCTTTGCACTGTTCCATGCCCGGTGCAGGGCTTCGGCAAAGCTGCTCACACCCTTGCGGTACAGCTTCCACGCCTTGTGCATGATCTCGGAGAGATTGTACTTCTTCATTCTGTCCTCGCTTTACTTTGCGGGTCAGCTCCTGTATAATGGGCTTGACCCTTTGGTGGGTTTGGCTCGGTGATTTCGTTGGTAGCGGACACCGGGCCATTTTCTTTTATACAGCTTTCAGGAAGTGGGTTACTGTCTTAGCTGGCGTTCTGCTCTTGCGCTCCCGGTACATCCTTCGTCCCTTGCCTTCCGGTCGTGCTTCCCTTGCTGTGTCTTTATTATATCACTTGATTCTGGTGATTTCTATTGACGTTATCACTAAATATGAGTGATAAATCTTGTTTGCTTTTCACTTGTTTTTAGTGATACCATAATGTATAATAGATACAGAAGGGGGGATTATGATGCCTATTCGATACAAGATTGAAATTCTGCCAGCACTTAAGGGGATTGGCTATACTCAAACCCGAATTCGGGAAGATAAACTCATGGGTCAGGCCACCTTGCAGCAGCTTCGGCACGGTGAGCTTGCATCATGGAAAACAATCGACACAGTTTGCCGTTTGCTCGACTGCCAGCCGGGTGATCTGCTGGAGTATGTGCCGGATGAAGTGCCGAACGCTGAAACGCTTGCGGCTATCCATGAGCTGGACAACGGCGGCGGTGAGCATTTTACAGGCTCCACGGAAGAACTTGTAAACAAGCTGCTGGATGAACCTACCGGGGAAGAATGAAATTTCTTCGTTGAATCGTTCTTCGGTCAAATTTAGAGCTTGACAAAGTTCAAGCTATCGTGTATAATGCCATCAATGAAACCCGACCGGCCTCTCAACGATGCGCATTAGGTCGGGTATTTTTTTGTTTATAAGACATTGGAAGTGAAGCCATGCCAACAACAGATCAAACAAAGCCGTTCAAAAATTACGATGAACAAATAGCGTTACTCCGTGAAAGAGGGCTTATCATTACAGATGAAGCCTATGCCAGAGACGTTTTGAAGCGAATGAACTATTATCGCTTTAGTGCGTACTCGTTGACGCTGCGGGAAAATGACCGCTTCTTCCCAGAAGTCACGCTTCAGGACATGGTAGCCCTTTATGACTTCGACCAAGAGTTTAGAAGTCTTATCTTCAAGTATGGAGCTATCGTTGAAACGGTCGCCAGGGCGTATATCGCCTACTACCACGCTCAGCAGCACGGCCCGCTGGGGTATCTGAATAACCAGAATTTTGAGATTGAACAGTATCATGCTGTATTTCTGAGTACTCTCAACAGGGAGATTTCCAGATCTGAGGAGCCGTTTATCATCCATCACAAGCGCGATAAGCGGGGCGTGTATCCGCTTTGGGTGGCTGTCGAGGAAATGACATTCGGCACGCTCTCACAGTTCTACAAGAATATGCTGGAAGCAGACCGTGAAGGGCTGGCACAGCAGTATTTCGGCCGCAAGTCGGTTTACATTGAGAACTATCTGCAATGTGCCGTTGTGGCCCGGAACATAGCCGCACACGGTGGCCGCTTCTATAACCGCACAAGGCTCAGCCCGGCGGTAAAGTTGCCGTTGATGATGCGCCGGAACAATGTAGATAACAGCTCACCGTTTGCTTATTTCTATGCAATCTTTGAATTGCTACCAGATGCCGACAAGTTCAGCTATATCCGGGAAATGGAGAAGCTGTTCCATAAATACCCGGCAGCTGAACTGTTTCGGATGGGCTTTCCTGTGAATTGGAGAGCGTTGTTGAATGTTCCCAGTGAATCAGATACTTAAATCACCGGAGGACGGAACAGGCAGCCGTCACCCATCGTTCGGAGATGTGGGAAGTGTCACCCCGCCCGGTTTCAAGAGGTCGTTGCAGAGATGCAGCGGCCTTTTGCTTTATGCAATGTGCGGAAAGCCCCCGCCGGGACCGTCTGAACGAGGATAGAACCCACGGCAAGGAAAACACACCCACAGGAAAAAGCAAAGCCCTCAGCCGCCTTGTATGACGGTCTGGGGGCTTTGTCATGCAGCGATTTTGTTGAGGTCAACAGAATCGTGCAGCTGAAGTGCAGCGTCCGGCGGGTGCTGCACGGTCAAAGGGTTTGGGATGCTGCCCAACAAGTCCTTGCAAGGCAAGAGGCTTTGTACATACAAAGACACTGCTTGCAGCGCCTATGGTGGTACCACAGCGCACTGCTTGCGAGTGATAAGCCCCCTGCAAGGGCGCACGACTTTCAACGAAAGTCTAGTGCGTTACACCTCATTGAGGGGGATTGCGTTACTCATCATCGTTAGTCAGCTTTTCGTCCCATGCCCGGCGTTCCCGGACACAAGCCTCATACTTGGCCGGGTCGTAGCGGAACGTGGCGATTTCTTCCGCAATCTGGTTGACCTCGCCTCGCATATACTCGGCCACCTCTGCCGGGTCGGACAGGGCGGCGGCATTGATGGCCACTCGGCTGGGCAGCGCCATCAGCGCACCCCGGATGGTGTAGATAAGTTCGGCGGTCATGGCAGCAACGTCCTCGCTGCGGTGCATCTGCCCAGACAGCTCCTTGGCTTCTGCCTGTGCGATTTTGGCCTTGCTGGTCTTGAGCGTGGCCTCAGCCTTGGCCTTGACCCGCTCAATCTTCTTGGCTTCTTCCGCTTCTTCTTTGGCCATGCCGCCACGAGCAAGGCTGCCGATATATGCTTGTACTGCATCAGAGAGAATATACTTTCCGGGAGACGAACTAACCAACACTCCGTCCTGTGAAAGCTGTCTGATCCTTCGTGCAGTTAGGCCAATAATAGAAGCCAGTTGCGTGGTGGTGACTTCTTTTTCGGCAAGATTTTCTTTGTGTGTCATGTAAATTCTCTCTTTCTTTGTGATAGAATAGCCGTTTTTATTCCATACAAGCGGTAACGAAACGGCTTGATTTTCTCTTGATAAGTAGCGTAAGGTCGGGGTCATCGAGCCCGCTATGAACTAGGGTACCCATTCACAGTACCTTGAGGGGGTGCCGGGCTTGAGATGGGCTACCGGGTGTGATAGAATGGCTGCGGGATGTGGTCTGTCAATCGCTCCCGCTTGGCTGCCTTGCGAGTTCGCTGCTTGCATGGCGGCCTTTTGTTTTGCCTTATGGTCTGCCCTTCGTTTGCCGACCACTCTCGCTGCCTTTATGGTTCGGATGGCGTGCGGCTCGGTATGCCTCCAATTCGGCCATGAGCTTCGGATCCTGTTGGAACCGTTTATGGTATTCGAGGAAAACACGACCGATTCGCTCTGCGACCTCCGGCGGGATCTCGTTCACATTGACATGAATGTTAGTATTCATCTGTGCCTCCTGTTGTTGAGTGTGGTAAGCGGTTTAGTTGTGCATATACGGCAGCAGCATATGATAGACAAGTTGCAGGACGTTCAGCGGAATGCTCTGCCCACGCTGTAAGACCGCCTCAATACAGGCGATGTACACTGCGCCGGTTGCGTCATAGTGGTATGGCTCCCGGCGGCGAGGCCGGTTTTGGTTCGACTTACTCATGAGTTCACCTCCTCATATCAACTTCCAAGAAGCGCTGACGCTCTTTGTCAAAGGTGATGCCGATCTCTCCCACACGGCCTTCCTTGTTTTTCGCTAGGACGGCTTGATATTGCTCTCCGTCGTCCGAAAGAAGCAGGATAGCGTCCGCGTCCTGTTCCAACTGGCCAGATTCCTTCAGAGCGGCGGCAGAGGGGGTGCTGTGGGCAGCACCACGGTTCAGCTGAGCCAGCGCTACCACTAATATTCCGGTAGTCTGTGCCAGCTCGTGCAGGGCGATAGAGATAGCCGTTACCTGCTGATAACGGTCTTTGGCCTTGCCGTCTTCCAGTAGTTGCAGATAGTCGATAAAAACGACCTGCGCTTTCATCCGCTGGGCCTGCGCCTTTATCCACCCAACACTCTTACTCGATGCCGAACGGATAAGCAACGGCAGTTTGTGCAGGTCTGCAAGGCCGTCAAGCTCAGACTGCGGTACCCGTTTTTCCTTCACATCGGCCAGCGGGGTCGACAGACGGTTTGCGATGATGCGGGCGGCAAGAGTGTCCGGGCCGGTTTCCAGCGAGAAATAACACACTCTCAGCCCTCGCCGGGCCATCTCACAAGCCATCTGCAAGGATAAAGCCGTTTTGCCTGCGCTGGGTCTGCCGCCTATGATAAACAGATTGCCCGGGGATAGCTTGAGGTGCTTATCTAGCACGGAAAGCCCGGTGGGGATGTACCGTGGTTTCTCGTCCAAATGCCGAACATAATCATCTACCAGCTCCCCGATAGGTCTGAAATCCTGTCCTTCTCGGTCAAGGGTCAGTGCCTCACCCATCCGGCTGTAGAGTTCCGGCAAGTCTGCAAAGGTGGTTTGAGCGCTGCCAGCCTGCAGGGCCAGACTCTGGAACTGGGTCAAGGCTGCCTGTTCCCGAATGAGCTGCGTCCAGCTCTCCACGGTTTCACGGGTGATGCGGATGCATTCTGCTTCACACGCCTGTGCGCATTCCACAATGGCCGTGCTCTGCTCAGGGTATCGGGCGCAAGCCTCCACAGCGTCCAGCTTCCCGGTCGCATTCCAAAAGCCAGATAGAGCGGCGAATACTGGTTGAAGATCCGCCGGGAAATATTCGATTTCCAAATCAGGCAGGGCATAGGGTGCAAGGTTGGGCTTTATGAGCAGGGCACCCAGTAAAATTTTGTGTGTGTTCATGTTAGCACCTCCATTTTCTTTTCCTGCGGCGGTTTAGGCTTCCGTCGGGCCTCCCGGCGGGCTTCTACATCGCCCAATGTACGGACTCCATCAGCCTGCCAGCCTCTCAGGATGCCATCGATATAGCGCCAGTTCCGTACTCCACTCTCAGCAGCCTCATCGAATGCCCTGCAGATAAGTTCTTTCGTGAACACTTCACGGTAGCTTTGGAGCTTGTCCAGTGCTGAACGTGGGAAGCCGCCTATCACCTGCTGGAAGTGCTGTACAATCTCGGCAAGGTCTGAATCTGTACGAGATGCGGCAGTAGCAGCCTTACTACTACTCCTGTAGTTCAATACAGTAGTTCCTTCCTTATAAAGCACGTCCGGTTTTCCGGCTGTACATGGGCCTGTTTTTCGGCTGTCTGTGAGCCTGTTTTCCGGCTCACGTTCGTCCGGTTTTCCGGCTTTACGTTCAGCCTGTTTTTCGGCTGTCAGTTGGTCGTTATTCCGACCGTTCGGGAGTTTGACATAAATCGTGCTTGGAGCTGCAAAATTCCGTTTTCTCTCGATTAGACCCACCACTTCCAACTTTTTCAGTGCAGCTTTGGTGACTGATAAACTTCGGTGTATTGCTTCTGCAAGATTGTCTACAGGATAGCAAATATAGACACGCCCGCTATCATCTATCTAGTTGTGTTTGATGGATAAAGATGTTCGGTTGTACAAGGTTGCATAAACCAACATCTCTGTTAGGCCCAAATCCATCTCCAGTAAAAAGCAAGGGAAAGCAATGTGCTGCGGTTTGGGAGTGTCCTTTTGTAGATATACAGCAGAAATAGAGTATCCCTCCTCCCTGTTCAGCTGTACCGCAAAAAGCGTTGCGGTGTGCCATGCTTTTTCACCTCCCTACGACCCGGCGGATACCGCCCACAGCTTCATCTTGCCCTGCCGGGACGGGGTCGCCCTCGTTGAAATATTTCGCCAAGCTGTTCATATTCACGAGCCAGCGATGCCCAGCCACAACGTACCTGATTTTGCCTGTCCGGCAGAGGGTCCAAATATAGGTCGGCGGTAAACCGTAGATTGCGGCGGCGTCCTTCACGGTTTTCATGACCGGGTATCGGATTAAATCTCCCATTCGATGCACCTCCTTGGTGTTGCTTGAAAGTTGATTCTTGATGCCGTATCAGCAGTAAAGCACAAATCGAAAAATAATGCAATACCGCCAAATTCTGATTGAAAATTGATGCCATGAACCATTGTTGAAATGAAGCCCTTTGCGTCAAAATCCATCTGGTATCATCTGGTGATATCCAGTGTCACGCTTTGCAACGGATTACCTTGTCTTGCAATGGATTTACAGAGGGATGCCCACCTGTTTTATGGATAAATGCTGCTGATTTTGCATATCAAAAAATATTGATGAAATTGATTCATCAATACAATGAATAAAAATGATTATGACTTGGCCGAAGAACTAAGCTGCTGAATGATTTGGAGGATTACGGCCTTATCATCATCGGGAAGCTCCCGGCGGAGTTTTCTGGAAAAAGTTCCATCGGTCACACCGATAGCCTCAGCAACCTGCCAGAGAAAAACGCCAGCCGATGCAGCGGCCTCCCGGATGTCTTTGTTTGACTGCGCCTGTTTTAACATAATATCAACCTTTCTTCTCGTTGACGTTGACAATAAAACGTCAACAAGATATAATTTTGGGTGAACAAGCCTTGTTGCTGTTCTCGTTGATGTAATTATAAACTTTTGGAGAACAAAAGTCAATGAAGTTCTCTAAAACGGAACAAACGGAGGCGAATAGCTGTGGCAGTAGAGGAAAAGCGAAATATAAACGAAGATTTTGGAAACAGACTAAGAGAAATCATTGAAAAGAGAAAGAAAGAAACAGGACAGAATCTTCGGGCTGTGGCAAAGGATTTGGATGTGTCGCTTGGTGTCCTGTCAGATTGGCAAAACGGAAATAAAACCCCACGAGGGGATTCCATTGCGAAGCTTGCCAAGTATTTTGGTGTATCAGCGGATTACCTGCTGGGTTTGACGGAAGCCCAAACGGTAGACACAGATTTAAGGGCGGTTGCTGATTATACGGGACTGACGGAAAATGCGATTTTGGCGCTCAAAGATTCGGAAATGTTTGAGTGTTACGATAGAAGTCAAAAGAAAATATTGTCTGATATGCTTTCAGATGAAAGCTGTTTGCACCAAATTGTAAATAGCATTTATCTTTACTTGAAAGCAACTGAAGAACAGGTGCATGAAGCAGAGGAACTGTTGGAAGGGGAGGCGGAATTGGATTTAAGAGGTGCTGATTCGTCAGATATGGAACTTTGCCTGTTCAGAGCATCAAGAGCAATCGAAGACTATATGAAGCATCTGAAGCATGAAAAATTGAAAGAACTGTCTGTTGAGGTGGATATAGAAAATCTGTAAAGCAGAAATGCTGATGCGAGGAAAACAGTATGGCGAAAATCATAAAGCGCACAAAGAAGGACGGCACCTGCTCCTACTGCATCCGGGTCTCCAACGGCTATGATTGGCAGGGTCGTCAGGTTCTGGTAAACCGCACCTTCACTCCCCCGCCGGGCTTGACCGGGAAGAAGCTGGAAAAGGAGCTGCAGCGTCAAGCGGATGCCTTTGAACAGGAAGTGCACAACGGCATTTCGCTGGATGCGTCCATGAAGGTGGATGACCTGATAGAGCGCTGGTTCACCGAGTACGCAGACCGCCAGCTGAAGCCCAAGACGGCCACAGAGTACAGAAAGCTGGTGCCGCGAGTGTCGGCGGCTCTGGGTCACATGAAGGTCAACCAGATACGTCCGGCGCACCTCATGGCGTTCTATACGAACCTGTCCGAGGATGGAGTGCGTCAAGATTCCACCTATACGGCAACAGCTGCGCTGCTGAAGCTACTGCCGAAAGGCCAGCGGGCAAGGATCCGGGAGGCCGCCGGGGTGGGCGAGGAAACCATGCGGGGGCTGTGCAGCGGCAAGCCGGTCAGCCATAAGACCGCCGAAAAGGTGGCCGATGCCGCCGGGTTGCCCCTGTCCAAAGCCTTTACCGAGAAGGTCAGGGCGGGCGGTAAGCTGGGCGGCAATACGCAGCTGCACTATCACCGCTTTTTGTCCAGTGTGTTTGAAAAGGCGGTCAAGTGGCAGCTGATTGATGAAAACCCCTGTCGGCGCACAGAAGCCCCAAAAGCAGCAGAAATCGAAGTGGAAGCCTTAAGGAAGAGGACGTTGCAAAGCTGTTGGAAGCCCTGCAGGACGCACCAGCACAGTACAGCGTTATCACACAGCTTGCCTTGCTCACAGGTGCCCGCCGGGGCGAGATATGCGCCTTGCGCTGGTCGGACATTGACCTTGACGCGGGTGTGATCTCCATCAACAGGACGGTGCAGAACATTGCCGGGCGCGGCACAGTGTTCACGGCACCCCCAAGACAAAGCGCTCCCGGCGGTGCATCAAGATAGGCCCGGAGTGTGTGCAGCTGCTGCGGGAGTACCGCCAGCACCAAAAGGCCGAACGGTTCAAGGTCGGTTCCGAGTGGGTGCGCCGGGTGGAGATCGAGAACGGCAAAACGGTAGACAATGACCTGTTGTTCACCCGCTGGAACGGTCAGCCGTTCGACCCCAACGCGGTTACAAGCTGGTTTCCGGGCTTCCTGGCCGCCCATGATCTCCCGGCGGTTCACTTCCACAGCCTGCGCCACACCAACGCCAGCTTGCTGATAGCGGCCCATGTGCCTGTTACAACGGTTTCGGGCAGACTGGGCCACGCAAAGACCAGTACCACCACGGACATTTACGCCGGGTTCATCCGTTCCAGCGATGCGGCGGCAGCGGACGCGCTGACGGACGTTTTCAGCCGAATCAAGGAAAAGTCACACGCATAACAAAAGACAGCCCACAGGGGCGTTTCTGCCGCCCTCGTGAGCCGTCAACTTTTTTGCTTTCTTCATGGTGTCCGTTTTATGGGATTGTATGCCCTCTGGAAAGTGCCTTAAAAGTGCCTTGTTTCACAGAAACAAAGAGAAACGAAGATGCACAAACATGAATAAAAACAACGATGAATCTATATAAACGGCAACAACCAGAAACATGGGAAACCGTATAAAGACCCTCTACGAATCAGTAGGCCGTGGGTTCGAGTCCCTTCCATCGCACCAAGAAAAACCAGAACACGTTTGTGTTCTGGTTTTTCTTTTTGTCAGCACGATGGAAGGGGCTCGAACAGGGCGGCGGCGCATAGCGCCGCAAGCAATCAGCCCAGTGGGCTGTTGCTTAGCCCGCGGGTTCCAACACGTAGGAATGTCTACCGTGGAAGCTGTGAAATCGAAAGATTTCATGGCTTTTTTGTTTTTCTGGCAGAGTCTGCACACTTTACAAAAAAGCCATGAACTCTTTGCATCGCTTGCACAGCGTGTATTTCGCTGCACAAAAAAGAGAATTTTACGCGAAGAGCACCCGCGTCAGCTCGCGGCGTTCCTCTGCGTCCATCTGCCGGATGGCTTCAAGGATCATTTTACCTGTGATTTTTGTTGCCACCGGCGTTTTGTTTTCCGGGGGTTCCTGCGGCTTTGCACCTGCTACGTCCTGCGAGTAGAAGTCGGCTTCGATCTTCTCGGTCAACTCCAACCGGGGCTTGTCCTGCGTGTGAGCGTAGGTGTCCATCAGGACGGTGGCGGTTGCATGGCCGGTGTTGCCCTGCACCGATTTGAAGTCACCGCCAGATTGCAGCAGCTGGTAGGTGGCACTGGAATGCCGCAGACCGTGAAAGACGATGCGAGGGAACTCCGGGTGTGCATCCTGCCATTTCAGGAACTTCTTGCGGATGAGCACCGGCTCCACCGCCAGACCGTTGGGCAGTCGCAGGAGCATCCCGCTGTTGCGGTACCGCTCCGGGTCGAGGGCTTCTTCCCTTTTCAGCCGTTCTAGCCACTGCTTCAGCTCCTCCCGCAGGGCAGCGGTCATAAAGATGGTGCGGCAGGAGACCTCGGTCTTGGTGTCTTTCAGGATGAGGGAGGTCTTGCTGCCCTCCAGCTTGTCCGGGAAGATGCGGAGGATGCAGCCCTTGTCCACCTGTGCCAGCGTGTCCTTCTGCACCTGCTGCATGGACTTGTTGATGGTGAATGTTCCCATGCCATCAGCGGCACCGAAGTCGATGTCCTCCGGGGTCAGACCTGCCACCTCCCCTTCTCGCAGCGCACCCACCAGCGTCAGGTGCACCGCCAGATGCAGGAGGGGGTCCTCCATGCTGTCCAGCGCTGCCCGCATCTCGTCCACCTCCCAGATGCTGCGCTCTTGGGTGGTCTTTTTGGGCGCTTCCACCGGGACGGGGCTTTTGATGAGGATGCCCCACTCCACCGCCAGCAGAAAGGAATTGTGCAGCAGTTGGTGGACCTCATGGAGGGTAGTGCCGGAGAGGGTACGCTTCTGCTGCTTGGGCGAGAGGTCTCGCCGCTTGCCGCCCACATACTGTCCGCAGGGGGTCTTGCTCAGGGTGTCGTACAGGGCTTCGATGTGGTAGGGCCGCAGCTTCTGCATCTGCATCTCCCCGATATAAGGGATGATGAGGTTCTGGATGAGCGCCAGATTGGACTGATAGGTTTTCGGTGCCCACTTGTGCTTGCTGCACTGCTTGGGTAGCCAGTCCATCAGGAACTCCGCCACCGTCACGGTGGACGGGATCAGGAAATTACCGGTCGCCAGCTCGTGCTCGATCTGCTTCTGGCGTTTGACCGCCTCCTCCTTGGTGGAAAAGTTTTCCCGTTTGTCGCAGCTCTTGCCGTGCTCGTCATGATAGGTGTAGCGGACACTGTAAGAGCTGCCGCGTTTCGTGATATATGCCATAGATTTGCCTCCTTATCAAGCTGCCCGGTAGAGCCACGCATCGAAGCTGTCTTTCGGGATGCGGATGCTTCCGCCTGCCCGCAGGACACGGAACTCGGTGGTGCTGTTGCACAGGTTGTAGGCGGCACGCTGGCTGATGGCCAGCATCTGAGCGACCTCCTTCACCGTGTACACCAGCTTTGTGGTCTCAGGGCTGTTGGTCGGAGACTTGACGGCATTGGTTCGAGTGACCACCTCCATTGTAGCCGGATCAGAGTCCGACTGCAAGGACTTTTTCGTATAATCAAAAGATTTCACAGTTTCGGTCATGTCAGGCCGATTCAAATTCATAGGCAAGCCTCCATATCCTTGTAGCCGGGTGACTTCTACACCCGGCAATTTTTGTTTTCCGACATTTTCGGGTTATCCGACCAAAAGTTTTAGGCGTTCCAGCTTTTCCTGTGCATTCTCCTTCCGTAAGCTGACCCCAATGCAGGAGATCGGAACGCACATTTCAAGCAGGCGGTCATAGATGCGGGCATGAGCAGTATCTTGTGGGTGCCGTATCTCGTCCAGCGTCAGGTTGGTGGTGACAATCAGCGGTTTTTGGCTGCGGTATCGGCTGTCTACGATGTTGTAGATTTGCTCCAGTACATATTCCGTTCCGCGTTCCATGCCGAAATCGTCAATGATGAGCAGGGGATAGCGGCAGAGCTTGTCCACGACCTCATTTCGCCCGGAAAAGCTGCTGTTCAGCTCGTTCAGGATTCGGGCGAAGCTTGTCATACGCACAGGCACTTCCTGCTCCATCAGAGCGTTTGCAATGCATCCGGCAAGGAAACTCTTGCCGGTGCCCACACTGCCCCAGAGGAACAGTCCTAGGTTCTCTGCACGCATGGTCTGCCATTGCTCTACATAACGGTGTGCATGACACATCTGCGGGCTGCGGCCATTGTCGTTTTCAAACTTCCAGTCCAGCATTGCCGGGTCAGAAAATCCCTCGGCTTTCAGCCGCCGCACAAGGTCGCTGTGCTTTTGCTGGCTGATAAGGGCTTCCTGCTTTGCCCTCTCGATGTGTTGGCAGCTGCATTCAATGGGGTGCTTGTTCTTGCCCATCAGAGCGACGCCTTTTGCGAAGAACGCTTCCCTTGGCGTGTGACATTTTCCGCAGTAAAGCAGACCATCCTCGCCATAATAATCCTCGGTGTTTTCGGGAATACTGGAAACGGACTGTTCTAAAATTTTCTCGATCGTCTTTATAGGCTTTCTCCTTCCTTGAATGTGTAGTCCGGGATGCCCGGCGTCGATTTTCGTTCTGTTTTCTGCCGTTTCGCCCAGATGCGCAAGGTGGCAGCATGGTCGGCATACTTCTTACCTGTGGACTGGATATAAGCCGAAAGTTGCTCGATCAGGCTGTCCAGCCCGGAAAAGTCAGCCTTGAGCTGGTTGTACTCTTTTTCCGTCAGATAGACATTGCGATATTCTCCAATGGTTAAATGAGCATCTGTTGTTCTTATCAGGTGGCTATCTTTCAGGTTGTTCTTATTACGTTGGTTAGTGGAACACTTTTGTTCCATGGAAGATATCATTTTTGTTCCATCGGATGGAACAAAATCGTTCCATGCAGGGGAACATTTTTGCACTGTCGGAACTTTTACAAAGATGCTGTTGGGCACAGTAATGCGACCTCTTCTGCGCTCAATCAAATCAGGATCTTCCAGTGAATGCAACGCACGTTTAATACTCATGGTGCTGCATCGTAGAGCATCGCTCAATGATGAAAGAGGGAAAATCACATAGACGAAGCCGCGCTCATCCATCCAGTTGTTCTTTTGGGAAAGTGTTGCCCGGTCCAGCAGCAGGGTGTAGAGCAATTTTGCTGTGTGGCTCAGGTCTGTATCCAGTAGAAAGCGAGCATAGGGCAGATATTGCAGCAAAGGTGTAGTGACAGTCAGGTAGTCGGAAATAAAATTCACCTCCAGTGTTTTTTCATCAAACAAATTTTTGGAAAGCATTTTACTGGCTGTTGGTAGTCTCCAGAAGATGCTGCCGATGCTGTTCTTTCAGATGCAAAATATAGTCTTCTGCTTTTTGCAAAGTAGCGATGACTTTTGCTTCAAGCTCTACATTTGCCAGAAAGTCAGGATAACGAGCAAAACATTGATCGATGCGAAACATAAAACTCTCTGATGCACCGTTGATTTCACTGAACATTCCTTCGGCATCGGCGACATGATCAACCGTTGCCATCTTTTCTCCTAGCTCACGAATGGTCTGGAGTTCGGTAATGCGCTTTCCCGATGAAATAAAAGGTCGATTTTCCGAGAGTGGATCAGCCGTTTGGATCTTCGATGTGGCAGCAGTAGAAAAATTGTTTTCGGCGACCTTGGAAAGCAATTCTGAATTTTCATAGGTGTCTGCACTATCGTCTGGTTTACCGTTCAGCTTTTCCTCTCGCCACGTTGATACCACGGTGGGCAATGCTTCCGTGGGAGTTCCACGGATAATGGTAGCCTCTCGATGGGATAGCTTAAGTTTGCCGGATAAGATTTCTTCCTGAATGCCGGGGCAGTATTTTTCCATCAGCTCAACGGTTTTCATGAACTGCTCGGCACGAATTACAAAAGAGGGACTTACATTATTTTCTTTGGCGATTCGTTCGGTCGTGTTTTCTACCGATGGCAAATTGTCAATTTGACAGTTTGCCACCTGCGTGTACTGATTGCCATGGTTTCCCCCACGAGTGGATTTTTCAGAGGGATACTGCTTTCCAATCAGAAACTTTTTCTGCTCGGGTGTCAGATTCCGACGACCCAGCTGATGTTTGCAGATCCATGCCAGAACATCTTCACGGGTTTCGCAGGTGCAGGAAATCGAGCGGGTGGTATAAGGGATTTCTGGGTGCTGCTGGAGAATCTTATAGCGATTGTGGCCATCAACAAGAATGTTGCCCCAGACAATCAGGGGAGACAGAACTTCACCCTCTGAAAGGATGTTTTCTTCCAGTTGCTGAAATTCTTCATCGGTCAATGCAGGAATCTGAGATTGAAATTCGGAGTCGATGATAAATTCAAACTTGTTTTTCTTCATAGGCAAAATCTCCTCTCAAAAATTTATTAGTAGTTCAGCCGTTATCCCTGCATAGCTTTCCTGCCCCCTTTCCGGCGGCGTTTTTCGGCTCTCCCACTTGGGGGTCATCGCCGGGTATCCCATGCAGACGGTCATGCGATTTTCAAGGATCAACGATGGATTTGAAACTAGATTAACACATCAACAGAAAAATTTTTAGGACACATTATGTCCGGTTTTTACGAAAGTTGATTTGAAATCCTACAAAAAATCGGACATTCAATGCCTGAACTGGTGTGAAAGCAATGAAGAATGCGTTTCTATGGTCTTAGTGTATCACGTCGCCAATTTTATTTTTAGGAACTGGTAGTTCCGTTTTTTGAGGATTTTGAAGTGAATTCAAAAGTGAAATCGGAACTACTAGTTCTGGTTTTTCGTATCAACGTGATTTCAAATTTTGGGTGCCGTTCTCTCTACATGGATTTCCTGCCCCCTTCCGGCGGCGTTTTCCGGCTCTCCCACTTGGGGGTCATCGCCGGGTATCTCATGCAGACGGTCATTCGGTTCTCAAGGTTCGATGAAGGCTTGTAGAAAGCCTATCACAATCAAATAAGTATTTTTAGGACGTATAAGGTCCGGTTTTGAGGGAGAAAACCGGACTTGGGAGGTCCGGTTCTTGTGAACGGCTCTGGATAGAGCATACCATAAAATTGCTCGATTTTTTAGGAAGTGATACTTCCGCTTTTGTGAAATATTGAATGAATCAACGACGATTTTTCGGAAACGATTTTTTCTACAAGAAATTTGCTTATTTAGCGTCTGTTAAGATACGCAGTCGGCACAGTTTATGTGCTGAATATCGGGTTTTGGCGAAGCCCAACAATCGTTTTTGAAGTCGGATTTGTAAAATCAGACTCAAAAATCGTGAGTTGGTACCAACTCGCCCTGCTTGCTGCGATTGCAAACTCGAAAACTTCCTGAGCAAAAAAAATAACCGTCCGCTTCAAGTTGAACTTGAAAACGGACGGTCTGATTTGCAAAATGATTTTCAAATTTGGGAAGCACGTTGAGAGGCTTCATAGCACCCTCAAGCAATGCAGACGTATATACATCTGCTTATTTTGCGTTGCAAAATACTTGTTGGGAACACCCAAACCCTTGAACTGCACCGTACCGATGCAGGCTGCGCGATTGCATCGCTGAACAGAATACGATTTTGGTTTCAATAGGAAACGGCAAAAAGCAGGCATGGATGGACGGCTTTCTTGTAAAACATTCACAAACCCCGAAAGGTGTGTTATTATAGTACCATCAATAAATGGAAGGGAGGGCGGCGGATGTTCAGCATTGCAGGAATTGACCTGTTGGAGCAGGAACTTTTGGACCATGAACGCACCCTCCTTGAGATTTTGCTTCAGGACAAGACCACCAAGAAAAACATCATCTGGGCAACCGATGATTACGCCGAACTGGGCGAACCATACAGCTTCAAAAAAGAAATCCTGCCGGAACTGGTTACAGGCGAACAGGACAGCCTGATTCAGCCCAGAGTGGAAAAAGCACTGGAGCACCAGACCAACCGCACCCGTGACAAAGCAGAGGCGTTTACCCCCAGTTGGATCTGCAACGCACAGAACAATCTGGTGGATGAGCAGTGGTTTGGCAGAAAGGATGTTTTCAACATCCAGAAGGAGATGTCGTGGAAAGCAACGGCCGACAAAATTGCCTTCCCGGATGATCGTCAGCGCACATGGCAGAAATATGTGGATGCACAGCGGCTGGAAATCTCCTGCGGTGAGGCTCCCTATCTCGTGAGCCGTTACGACACCGTAACGGGCGAAACGATTCCCATTTCCCAGCGCATTGGTCTGCTGGACCGCAAGCTGCGTGTTGTGAGTGAAAACACGACCACCGAAGAAGAGTGGTTCACATGGACAAAGCGGGCGTTTCAGAGTGTGTACGGTTTTGAGTATCAGGGCGACAGCCTGCTGCTGGCACGGGAAAACCTGTTTGCAAATTGAAAACTATTAGACAATTGGATTACATGGGAGGTATTGTAAAAGTGGACGAGATAAAAGAAATAAACTTTAATGAAACGGGAGATATTATTGACACACTCTCAGGAATAAGTTTGAAGGATACCCCAGAAGAAAGGGTTCGTCAAAGATTTATTGGGATTCTTCAGACAGACTATGGCTATCCAAAGGCAAATATTGCAAGAGAGGTTCCGGTTCAGCAAGGTTCAAAAATTTTATTATCGACTGATGAAGCTGAAATTCGTGCAGATATTGTTGTTTACGCGAATAAAAAAGCATGTCTAGAAAGAGATCAAGGGAATATTCTTTTTGTTGTTGAGTGCAAAAAGCCTACGGTAACAGAGGGATATACTCAATTAGTATCTTATATCTACAACACCTCTGCAATTGGCGGCGTCTGGACGAATGGAGAGGGAATGTATGTCTATAAGAAGCGAAACGGAGGTGAAATTGGTTTAGATGAGATACTTACTCTGCCACGTTATAGAGAAGGTTGGAGTGGAGGCGATTCTATTCCTAGTAAGAGTAGTCTGCCAAGGCCTCATAATGTAAGGTTTCTTCTTTCGGCCTGTCATAATAAGCTTTACGGTCGAGGCATGGAAAACGAAGATTTTGACCTTGCAATGGACATGGTTAGGATACTTTTGGCAAAAATTCAGGATGAAACTGCACCAGGTGATTTTCCCCGTTTTTGGATAACTGAGCGAGACTTTCAAACGGCTGAAGGTAGAAAACATGCGGCTACAGAGATTCAGAAATTATTTAGAGAATATGCCAATCAATTTCCAGATGTGTTTGATCCATATGAAAAAATACAGGTGGGTGATGATTGTATTGCAGAAGCTGTAGGCGTATTGAAAAATTGGAGCCTAGCCGCACGAAATGATGATGCAGATGATTGGGATTTAATGGGTGAAACATATGAACAGTTTACACACATAAACCTAAAAAGACAACAAGGGCAGTTCTTTACAAACCGCTTAGTAATAGATATGATGGTAAAGATACTGGATCCTGAAATCGGGGAGCACACATTAGATCCTGCGGGTGGGAGCGGCGGCTTTGCCACTGGAATATTCCGTTATTTGAGAAGAAAAGTTATTTCAAGAACTACTCCGAACTCTCCTGCAAGAGATCGTCAGCTGAATATTATTAAAGATAGCGTCTATCTTGTTGAGATTGCGGCGAGGCTTGTTAAAATTGCCAAATGCGCAATGCTTTTAACGGGTGATGGACAGTCAGGCATGACAAGAGGAAATTCGCTTGATCTATATGAAAACTTAGATCCTTGGATTGTATCAAGATGTATAAAGGGCAAAAGCAATGCACCGTCAGTAATTGCTACAAACCCTCCATTTTCCGGACAAAAGATCGAATCACAGATTTCTGATAGATCCATCTTGAAGCAGTTTGAATTTGGACATAGCTTTCGTAAAGATGACAATGGAAATTTCGTTTTTTCTCATGCAGACAATGATATTCTTATACATCAGGCACCGGAGTTGCTCTTCCTTGAAAGATGCATAGATTGGCTTAAACCCGGTGGAAGAATAGGAATAGTCTTGCCCAAAGGAATTCTGGACAATATTAGTTATGAGGCATATCGAAACTGGATTTTTAGACATTGTGAACTTATGGGAGTAATTACTCTTCATAAAGATACCTTTCAACCGGATACCGGAGTTCGGACATGCATTCTAATCTTGCACAAGCCAGATACTGGAAAAACGCCAAAAGGTGATTATAGTATTTTTATGGCAATGTCTCAACGGATTGGACAGGATTCAAAGGGAAACTCTGTTTTTGTTCTTGACGGCAATGGAAATAGCACAGGCGTTTTAAATCATGACTTGAATGATATTGCTGACGCATTTGTTGACTTCAGAAATGGAAGAGAGCACAAAAAATCGGAATATATCTTTACGATAAATAAGAGCCAGATCAAAGATCATATTAATATAAATCCACAGCATTATTCGCCGAAACTTAATACCGCACTAGACAATGTTCTGGCGTTTGACAATAAAGAAAATTGGGCGACAACAACAGTGGGACAATTAGAAGCAGGAATTCGGATTTATATCGGTCCTCGTTGGAACTCGTCAACAGTAAAAGTGGACAACCCAGCAGAAACTAGTACACTGGTGCCATACTTGACGGCGAATGCAGCGTTGGAACTGAGACGCTTTACCATAAAATGGCTTGACCCGAGTAAAGCAAATTTTCATCAAAAACAGTGCATGGAAATGCTTAAAGTGAAAGAGGGTGATATTTTAATTTCACGATCTGGAACTATTGGAAAAGTAACATATGCGACAAAGGATCTGGCAGAAAACTATATAGTAAGTGATGACCTTGTAAGAGTCCGAGTGAAAGATCCTAATCTGAGAGCGTATCTCGTAGCCTATTTCACTTCTTCTACAGCGTTATCGTTAATGCTACTTGACGAATATGGTTCTGTTCAACAACATTTACAACCGCGGCATATACAGGAAATGCTTATTCCAGTTCCATCGGATTGGAACTATGCAAAAAATATTATCGACGCTGGAAATGAATTTATCCACGCGATGGAGTGTATGTCTGTGGCAGATAAAATGGTTCGAGAAGATGGACTTGATGCAATGTTAGAAAATGAAGTGGCTGAATAAAGGAATATATGCATAGACAATAGTACGAGCGGTAAGGCTGCCTAATAAATCATTGCAATGGAGGATACAAAATATCGCCCACCGAGCGTGTGAAGCGCATTGCCGAGATCTTCAGCCACTTCCGCAACCCCGACAAGGAAACCGTTCTGACCCCGTGGCGGGTGGTGAACCTTCATCTGAGCAATATGGTGGGCGGTTACTGCTTCCTCAACGAGCAGTTTGACTCGCAGGAGGTTCTGGAGGAGCCTCGTCTGGCGGATCAGGGGCAGGTCACGGAGGACATCTTCCTCAACCCGGAGGCACGGATTCTGGAGATGAACTCCAAATCCGGCCTGTATCCCCTGTATATGGCATACAGCCTGTACGCCATGAAGCTGCCCGGCCCGGAGGACAAGCTGCCGCTGGAGCAGACACAGGCTCTCTGGCAGGAAACCGTGGAGCAGCAGATCTTTGTTCTGTGCAAGACCCGGATGGCAGAAAGCATCACCCGGCGGACGCTGGTGGGCTATCAGGATTGGACGGTCAACACCACCTACATTCCGCACCTGCTGGAACGGATGGAAAACGACCCGCAGCGTCTGGCAAAGAAGCTGGAAAAGCCAGAAACCTGGAGAAAGAACGGAGAACCAATGACTTTTGATGCAATCGTAGGAAACCCGCCTTATCAAATTGCGGACGGTGGCAACAACGCTAGTGCAATGCCAGTGTACCAGAGGTTTGTAGAACTTGCGACAACTATTGAGCCGCATTATGCTTCTATGATTATGCCTTCTCGTTGGTATTCTGGTGGTCGAGGATTGGATGATTTTCGTGCAAATATTATGAATGACACCAGAATGCGTGTACTTTATGATTATGCGAGTTCGGATTATTGCTTCCCAGGCGTTGATATTTCGGGCGGTATTTGTTACTTTCTGTGGGATAAAGACTATGATGGTCCTTGTACGGTGACAAATGCCGAAAGTCAAATTGCACACAGCGTAAAGCGCTATCTAAACGAGTTCCCAATTTTGGTTCGTTCTAATGCGGCAATTTCAATTATTGATAAGGTTGCAAGAAGAAAAGAGCAAACGCTTGATATATTTGTCAGCAGTCAAAAACCGTTTGGCCTGCGGACATTTGCCCGCCCTGACGAAAATGGTGACCTCACTTTGCGTTGGAATGGTGGAAAAGGACCGATTTCTAGCGATAAAGTTACCGGCGGAACAGAGCTCATTGATAAGTGGAAAGTAATTGTTTCCAGAGTTTTGTATGAGCATGGTGGAAAGGCAGACAAGAATGGTCAATCTCGAATTTTGTCGATTCTTGAGATGTTGGGTCCCAAAGAGGTATGTAGCGAAACATATATCGTTGTGGACAGTTATGATACAGAAGCGGAAGCCGCTGGCTTGTATTCCTATCTCAAGACAAAGTTTGCACGATTCCTTATTATGCAGGCGACATCTTCTATTATGATAACACGCGGGTGCTTTATGTTTGTTCCTATACAGAACTTTGCGGAAGAATGGACGGACGAAAAGCTGTACAAGAAGTACGAGCTGACGGAAGACGAGATTGCGTTTATTGAGAGTACGATTAGAGTGATGGAGTGAAAATATGACAACAGCTGAATTGGAAAACGTTTATCATTCAAGACCTTTTAAAATTCGGAATGCGGACGAGTTTGATATTGAAAACATTCTTGATCTTTTTATTGATCCAACCGATGGACTTAATTCTCCGTTTGATTTTACAAACAGCATTGTAAAGGGAAAAATGGGATCGGGAAAAACAATGTATTTGCGTGCGAATCATGCATATTACCTCTATACTTTGGTTCCTTGCTTAAATGCAGACGAAGAAATAGTATTGCCTGTATATATAAAATTGAGCAGTTTCTCCAATATCCAAAAGCCTGAAGATATTTATAGTGCAATAATCATTAATATCGTTGAAGAGATTGCAGGGGTTTGCAAGCATCTTCAATCATCGTTAGAACTCGTAAAATTACATAAGGGCGCAACATCTATCTTGGGATTGTGGCCTACAAATAAATCGATTTCACAAGTTTTAGGCCGACTGCAAAAACTCACAGCAGAAGAATATGTTACAACGGTAACGGACGGTATCAAAGGAAGTGCTGGAGCCTCAGCACAGTTTGTTGATGTGTGTGTGGATTACACGAAAAATGTGGTTCAGGAGGTAAAACGAAGAGATCGTCCATCCTTTCAGTGTGTTGTGGATGCGTGCAACAAATTGGTTCTTCCTTTTAATGGTAAAGTTCTGTTCTTGTTTGATGAAGTGGGTTCAATCAATAAATCTTTTTTTAAGTCAACAGATGATGCGGACTCTCTTTTTGAGACATTGATGAATCAACTGAGAACTCTTCCTTATGTGAGAACTAAGATTGCGGTTTATCCTAATTCGGCATCAGACATCTTACAGGAAACACGATACGGTGATTGTATCGAACTTGAATGCGATGTGGTTAGTAATGAAACTCAATATACCAACTTTCTTGGAAAAACGGCATCACTTATGGAAAGGTACATAGAAAAAGGCACTGGTATAAAATGCCATGCAGAGGATGTTTTTGAAATGACTGTGCAAGACCAATTGCTGCTGGAACAATTAGTTAATGCTTCAGAAGGCAATATGAGGCGACTGGTTCATCTGCTAGATATTTCTATGAATGCTGCGTTTATCAGGAGTGGTGGAAAAGAAAGGGTTAAAACAAATGATGTAATCGAGGCATTAAAAAGACAAGGGGGAGAGATGGAAAGCAAATATCAGGATGGGGACGTTGATTTCCTTAATCGTCTTGTTCGTGTGTGCCGTAGTCGGTCAACGTATCGATTCTCTTTTCCATATAAAAGTAATGTATTAAATCGGTATACAAATAGGTCTGCTGAATATAACATAATTAATATTTGTCAAGCAGGAACTGGACGACAGGGAACGGTTTATAGTTTTGATTATGCCTATTGTGTTTACAAGGATATTCCAACACACTACATAAAAGGATCTGAAAAGTTGGATAAAACTAGAAGCAACAGAACAGGAGAATCCATTAAGCGTGTGGCGCAGCTTTCCGATGAGATAATGATTCAGTCTGATGTTCGTGGCAAAGTAGAAGGAAGCGTAGTATTTCTTTTTGGAGAGGGAAAAAGTGGAAGCGTTAGAGGAAATGATGGAAAAGAGTATATTTTACTAACGCAATTTTTAATTGAAAGCGATAAAAAGAAACCACTTCATACAGGGTCAAAGATAAGATTTTTACCGTCTCTTATACCGGGCAACGAAAATGCTATACCGCTTTGTACAGATGTTGAGATATTAGAGTGACTGTATGGCTGAGAATGAATTTGATATTTTTGAGAAAGGAGGCCCCACCATGACCGAACAAACACTCCGCAAAATGATTGCTGCCGGGGAAAGCACCCGGCAGGAGTTTAAGTCGTGGGTGAAGTGCAAGGACTACCGGCAGCGCAAAGACCTTGCGGTGAAAAGTGCGGTTGCGCTGGCAAACACAAAGGGCGGCGTTCTGCTGTTTGGCGTGGAGGATGACGGCACCATTACAGGCTGCCCCAAGAGCGACCCGCAGGCACTGATGGAAGCCATCTACGATATGACCCGGCCCAGCTTGTTTACCGAAATCGAGCCGGTGGAAACCTCTGACGGTGTGGTGCTGGTGGTATCGGTGGAGAAATCCAATTCTCATGTTGCCACCACCGGCGGCATCTATTACAGACGGCTGGGGAACGTGACAAAGCCCGACTACCCGGCAAACGATGTGTACTCCCCTGCCGATAACCCGGATTTTTCGGCAAAGATCGTGGAGGGCGCAACCGAAAGCGACATTGACCTGCTGGAAGTGTACCGCCTGAAAGAGAAGCTGCGGATTCGGGATGCAGGCTCTGCCCTGCCGGATTTGGCAGATACCACCTTTCTGGACAACCTGAACCTGATCCGCATGGACAAGGACGAAGTGCGTGTGACAGTGGCAGGATTGTTGTTTGTGGGCAAGGCGGCGTCTATTGCCCGGCTGCTGCCCCAGGCAGAGGTGATCTACCTCCATTACAGTGACGAAGCGCAGACGGAATACGACAACCGTATGGATATGCAGGAGCCGGTGATCTCGATTCTGGATAAGCTGACCGAGCGCATCCGTACCTATAACCGCCTGACCAATGTGCAGGTGGGGCTGTTCCGGCTGGAGGTGTATGATTTCTCCGAAGCGGTTTTTCAGGAGGCATTGCTGAATGCGCTGGCGCACCGCTCCTATGAGGATATGGCACCGATTTACGTCAAGCACTACCCCACAAAGATCGTGATTGAAAACCCCGGCGGCTTTCCGGGGGACATCAACGAAAGCAACATCATCACCCACCAGTCTATTCCCCGGAATAAACTGATCGCCATGACCCTTCAGCACCTGAAGTATGTGCAGCGTTCCGGGCAGGGTGTGGACATCATGTTCCAGAGTATGCTCACCGAGGGCAAACCCTACCCGGAGTACGCCAGCACGCCCAACTCCGTCCGGCTGACCCTTCGCAGTACGATGGAAAACCAGAGCTTCGTACAGTTTATCGCAGAGACGCAGGATAAGCGTTCCAAGATGTTCACGCTGTCGGAGCTGATGATTCTGCACTACCTGCGGGAGCACCAGAAAATCACCCTGAAGCAGGCGGCAAAGACGATTCAGGAAACCGATGACAACGCCCACAAGGTTCTGAACACTCTCCGGGACGAGGGGCTTCTGGGACTCAACGGCAAGACCTATATGCTGTCCCTCAAGGTCTACGAAACGGTGAAAACCGATGTGGCCTATGTGCAGGATAAGACGGTCAGCCAGATTCAGGCAAAGGATCGGATTCTTGAATATCTGAAGCATAAGCCGTCGATTACGAATCAGAAAGCACAAGAACTGTGTGGGTTTAACAAGAATCAAACCTATTATATCCTGCACCAGATGTGCAGGGACGGCATCTTGCAGCCTGATGGCGTAGGCCGAGGAACGAAGTACAAAAGCGTGAAGTGAAAATTTACGCTGACTTTTACGCTTAAAGTTTGATTTGCGCTGAATTTACGCTGACTTTCCGGGATTTACGCTGAAAATACGCTGACTTGGCATGATTTGCGCTGAATTTACGCTGAGAAACGCGCGCCGCGCGATTAGCATTTTTGCCGCGCGTTTCCTGCGGCTCAATCCTCCAGCCTGCCATGGTCACACCCCAGCGACAGGTAGTGCTCTATCTCTCCTTTCAGCACCAGCTGCATGTGTTCCAAGAATTTATTATAGTGAATTGCTCCAGTGCAGTAGACCTATAGATGGAAGGAAAGCTAAAAGATATAGAGGAAGTGTAAACATAATCCTAGAGTTTGGTTGATAAGGGAATGATGGAACCAAGGAGAATATGCTATGAGTAGTAGATATATAGCCGAAGATGTAAGAAAGAGATTATATGCAGAATCACTGGGAAGATGTATGAATCCAGCATGCCAGAAGAAGCTATTTAGCGGAAATGGAGATATTATTGAAAAGGCTCATATTGACCCGTACTGTGAAAGTGCGAATAACGCATTTGAAAATTTAGTCCTATTATGTCCCAATTGCCATACTGATTTTGACAAAAACCATGCTTTTACGGCTGAAGAAGTTTTAAGCTGGAAGAAAATCAGAAGAGAAGAGGTGGAACGTTTATTCAGTAAAAAATTTTCAAATTTTGATGAACTGAAAGACGCAGTCTCGCCATTGCTAGAAGAGAACAAGTCCATATATGAAAATTATTATTTAAATGGAAACAAAACTCTTTGGAATAAATTCGAGGCTAAAATTTTGCAGAATAATAAAAAATTAAAGCTTTTGCTTTCTGCGAATTTGGGATTGCTTCAGCACAACAAAGAAGAAGATTACTCGAATCTAGAATGCGCTCGACAATTTATTGCACATGTGGAAGAGTTTGAGGTGACTCGTACTGATGCAGAAAAGATTAGAGCAGTTCTCTTTCCTATTAAGATTGATTCAATGTTTGGTATAGAACCTGTCAAGGAATCTATCATTCCCTCTACAGAATCTTTGGAACTTTTAATAGAAAAATTGGAGAGCGAAGGAAAATTTGAAGGGATAACCTTAGGTGTGGAACGTCCATTTATCCTGGTTAATGACGGTAAAATGGTGAATTCTGTATTTTTAGATGATGCGCCTAGGTTAAGGCAAATGTACTATAACTATAAATGTTTTAGAAGAGCAAAAATACGTTTGGATAGTTTGAACTTTGCATTAAAATATATTCGGTCAAGAAAATGTGACTTTGAATTTTTTGCGCATGCTAATTTGAGAGAAATCATGGTGCAAGGTCAAAAGATGACTTTTGTTTATGAATACTGTTTAAGTGAAGCGTTCTTAAAACAGTTAACGCCAGAAGAAAACAGTATCATTGTAAATTTGCATAATTGGAATGAAAAAAACTGCATTTCACCTCAAGCATATTCTTTAGCAGAAAAAATGAGAGTGAGATTATTAACGATGGACGACTTTTATGAGTGTATTCGTGAAATCAAAAAATAACATTTTAGAGATTATAAAGACACACGAGGCACTTTTTGGACCTTTTGAACGCGTTTACTTGTTTGGATCTGCAATGAGATTAGGTTGTATTCCCCATGATATAGATATTTTAATTATTTATACAAGTTACTCACAAGAAATAGAAAATGCATCACTAGAAGCTTCGACTGTGTTGCAAAAGGAAACAGGGTTGCCTATTGATTTGACTATGTTAAGTGTCGAGGAAGAGAAAGATACAGAATTTCTGAAAAAAATCGCACCGCACTATTTAAAAATAAAGTGACGCTAGATGTGGTTAAATTTACTGGTGAGTTCGTTAGTCTTCCGGCCTGCCGTGCTCACACCCCAGCGATAGGTAGTGCCCCATCTCCCCTCTTAGCACCATCTGGGCATACTCCAAGGGCTTATTGTACAGCAGCCAGTCCAACTCTGCCCGTTGTGCCGGGGTATCGCCGTATTCGTCCTCAATGGTGATGCAGTCGATGGCAAGGGTGGTGCCATCCTCGAACCGGGCTTCCACCCGGTTGGTGTCCATGTTGTAGCGGCAGGAAAGCAATTTTGTCATAATAGTATCCTCCAAAACTTGATTTTTGGTGTGCGGTCACTCAAACCAATGCCGTCAAGTCGTTGTCGGATGAATCTGGATTTCATTTGTCTGAGAGTAAGTGCACGGTTTCTGCACGGTTTTTGCACGGTTTCAAAACGTGCAAAGGGTGCAAATCGTTGCAAAATCGGACAAAGGGTGCAGAAACTCGAAGTTCAAAACCTGCGATGTATCGCAAAGAAACAACGTTGAAACGTAACTTCCAAAAATTGAGGAAATCGCCCGGCGTGCGCTACGAATCAGTAGGCCGGGGGTTCGAGTCCCTTCCATCGCACCAAGAAAAACCAGTACACATTGTGTGCTGGTTTTTCTTTTTTTGTCAGCACGATGGAAGGGGCTCGAACAGGGCAGCGGCGCGTAGCGCCGCAAGCAATCAGCCCAGTGGGCTGTTGCTTAGCCCGCGGGTTCCAACGGCTAGGAATGTCTACCGTGGAAGCTGTAAATCGAAAGATTTCATGGCTTTTTTGTTTTGTGAGCCATGGGTGCGCGGTTGCGGAAAGAGTGAGACTTATCCCCAGAAGATTCAAGACGGAAAAGATGAAGTTTTATATTGACAAGACATCAAGACAAGTATATAATCGAACATGGAAACAACAAGGCATCACGGCGAAAAGCGCTCGAATGCCGCTTTGGATAGAAACAGGTTAAGGAGATATTCAATGACTCAGAGACAAAAAGGTGCTCTTTATATGATCTTGTCTGCATTGTGCTTTGCATCCATGCAGGTGGTGGTGCGGCTGAGCCGCGAGATCCCCACGATGGAGCAGATCTTCATGCGGAATTCGTTCGTGCTGATCGTTTCGGCCATCATCATTCTGCGCAAAAAGGGCTCGCTGTTTGGCCCGGCCAAGTATCAGCCCTATCTGTTCGGGCGGTCGTTCTTTGGCTTTCTGGGCCTGATCACCCTGTTCTATGCCTCCAGCCATGCGGCGCAGGGCGATGTGACGATCCTGAACAAAACTTCCCCTATCTGGGTCACCATTCTGGCCGTCATCTTTATGAAAGAAAAGCTGCCCAAGATCCAGATCCCGGCGCTGGCACTTTCCATGGTGGGTGCCTTCATCGTGTTCCGCCCCAGCTTTGAGTCCAACCCCTTCCCGCTGGTGGTGGCATTTTTGTCGGCCGTGACCTCCGGTGTCGCCTACACCTTTCTCTCCTTCTTTAAGGGCAAGGTGGACGGCCTGACGGTCATGATGCACTTTTCCACCTTCAGCGCCATTGCTTCTATCCCCTTCATGCTGAAGGATTTTGTAGTGCCCAGCTTCAAGCAGGCGGTACTGCTGCTGCTCATCGGCGTGTTCGGCTCCTTGGGACAGGCCTTTATCACCTATGCCTATCGCTTTGCTCCGGCCTCGGAGATCAGCATCTACAACTACTCCGGCATCATCTTCAGCATGATCCTGGGCTTCTTTATTTTGGGCGAGCCGGTAAAATTCACCTCTGTGATCGGCGGCGCACTGGTGGCAGCCGCTTCTGTTATGGTCTATGTTTATAACAACCGCAGCAATAAGAAGGCAGGTGACGAAACTACGAAATAATCATTGCCCCCAAAGCAAAAGTATGCTATGATACAAATGAATAGCATACAGAACTCTTTCTCGTTGTTTGGCAACTTATCAACCTGAGAAACCAAAAAACGAACGGAGAGTTTTACTATGTGGACGAAAAAAGAAAGATTTGAAGCAGTTCTGAACCATGAGTTGGCAGACCGTCCGCCGGTATCGGCGTGGCGTCATTTCACCGAGAACGAGCACAGCGGCGCGGACCTCTTTGTAGAAACGATGCTGAAATGGCAGAACACCTACGACTGGGACTATGTCAAGCTGCAGCCGCGCGCTTCCTACTATGAGGAGGCATGGGGCGGTCAGTTCGACTACAACGACTACGAGGGCGTTTTGCCCAAGGTGGTAAAGGGTCCCATTGGCGGTGTGGCGGATCTGGAAAAGATCACGGTGCTGCCGGGCGATCAGGGTGTGTTTGCAGAGCAGATCGAGGTCATTCAGAAGATGAAGGCTGGTCTGAACGAGGACATCCCCATGTTCCAGACTATGATGTGCCCCACCAGCGTCCTGCAGAAGCTGTGCGCCGTCAACCCCATTGGCCGTTACCGCGCCGCAAGCCGTGACGACCTGATGATGACCCTGATGCACGAGCAGCCGGAGCTGATCCACAAGACCCTGCAGAACATCACCGATACGATGGCCGATTATTCTAAGCACCTCATCGAGGATGCAGGCCTGTACGGTGTGTTCTACGGTGCCACCGGCCTGTCCCGTTCCACCTACATGACCAAGGAGGAGTGGGAAGAGTTTGTCAAACCCTATGATCTGCAGATGATGGAGGCGCTGAAGCCCTGCAAGATCATGGTCCATGCCTGCGGCCTTGAGGTGAACCCGGAGTATTTTGCGCACTACCCCATCGACATCCTGCACTGGCCCGAGAGCGCTACCGGCAACCCCAAGCTGGACACCGCACCCCAGTGGCTGGACAAGTCCATCACTCCGATGGGCGGCTGTGACGAGCGGCTGTTCGGTCAGCACAAGGCCGAGGAGATCGCTGCGCTGACCCGCAATACCCTGAAGCGGATGAAGGACATCCCCTTTGTGCTGGCACCGGACTGCTCGCTGGCCACCAATACCTATGATGAGGAGCTGCGCGCCTTTATCGAGGCCGCACATTCCAACGATTGATCTTCTTTTTTCACTTCCTCCTGTCTGTATGCTGACCGATTGCATGAATAGAGAGTTTTGTCTGTCTGCAAGCTGTGAAAGAGCGGACAGGAGATGGGAAGAGAGGAAAGATTATGGCGGACGAGAACTACTCCTATGCGCCCAAATACGTTCAGATCCAGAACTATATCCTGCAAAAGATCGAGTCCGGAGAGTATGCGGCCGGGGACAAGATCCCTTCAGAGACCGAGCTTGCCAGACAGTTTGATGTCAGCCGCCTGACGGTGAATACTGCCGTTAAGGAGCTGGCCAACAGCGGCATTGTGGAGCGGGTACAGGGTAAGGGTACCTTTGTCCGGTTTGTCCCGGGCCAGTCCTTTGCCAGCCCTATGGCATTTTCCGGCGGCATCAAGATCGCACCCTTTGAACACTCCAACAACAAGCCGCATCGCTTGCTGGAGCATGGGGTCATCAAGGCGGATGCTGCTTTGTGCCAGAAGCTGGGCCTGACGGCAGAAAACCCCTATGTCTATAAGATCGTTCGCTGTGTGGATGTGAGCAGCGAGGTGGATGAGGTGGATTACAGCTATGTTCCGCTGTCGGTGTGCAAGGATCACACGTTTGACTGCGAGGCGCTGAAGACCTTTTTCCTGCACGATTATATCTGCCGCTATTTCAATGAAAAGCCGACCCACATCCGCATTTTTGTGGACACGCCCCTTACCTCGGATATGGAGCTTTCTCTGCTGAACGCGCCGCCGGAGAAGCTGTTCAGCTGGGATACCTTCTTATATCACGGGAATCAGGTGCTGGCGGTCACCACCACGGTCTCCATGCCCAAGGAGAACCGCCCCTTCATCACGCTGGAATTCTGAGCATTTTCTCTCCGCAAAAACAAAATAAGTACCCGGAGGCTGCTGCACAGTGCGCTGTGCGGCAGCCTTTTTTGCGTGGAGATGGTTCTATACGCTTTGGGACGGAGCTGCGTGGCGGATCCGTCCTGTTTTTACAAAAAAGGGACTGTTTTTGGCAGAACAGAGAATTTTCAACGAATAAATTGGGACTACTCACAATTTACAACAGAGAACATCACGGTTATACTTACGTCAGGTTGATAAGTTGTCTTTACATATAGACAATAAAATGTCTTGAAAAACCACCGCACAAATCGTACAATTCATTTTGGAGGTATCACTGTTATGACAACACAAGCGATCATTACCTGCGTCATCCTTGTGATCACCATGGTCCTGCTGATCTCTCAGAAGGTCCCGCTGGTCATCCTCGGCGCAGCCATCCCCGCAGCACTGGCCGCCACCGGCGTTATCAATGCCGGCAGCGCCTACACCGAGTTCGGCAACACCACCATCGTGTTCTTCATGGGTCTGGTGGTCGTTGGCGAGGCCTTCTTCAAGACCGGTCTGGCCGACTTTATCGGCGGCAAGATCATCGGTCTGCTGGGCAAGACCGAAAAGGGCCTGCTGCTGGGTACCGGCCTTGTGGCCGGCGGCCTGTCCGCATTCCTGAACGATACCGGCTCCACTGCCTGTCTGATGCCCATCGTCAGCTCCATGGCCTCCAAGGCTGGCGTCAAGAAGTCCAAGCTGCTGATGGCTCTGGCATTCTTCGCCTCTCTGGGCGGCACCATCACGCTGGTGGGCACCACCCCCCACATCGTGGCAAACGGCATCCTGAAGGATATGGGCCTGCGGGAGTTCGGCTTCTTCGAGTACACCAAGATCGGCCTGCCCCTGCTGGTGTGCGGCATACTGTACATGTGCTTCTGCGGCACAAAGCTGCTGCCGGATAAGGACATTGAGATCAAGGGCGGTGACCGCACGGCAGAGTACGACACCAAAAAGATGGTTCTGGTCGCTTTGATCTTCATCGGCGTTCTGGTTGCTATGGCTACCAGCATCGTCCCCATGCACATTGCAGGCGTCATCGGCGCGATCCTCGTCGTCGTCACCGGCTGCATCAGCCTGGAGGAAGCCATCAAGGCCTTCCCCACCTCCACCATCTTCATCGTCGGCGGTATCTTCCCCCTGAGCAAGGCTCTGGTCAGCAGCGGCGCTGCTGAGTACCTGGTCAACGCTATCAGCCCCGTGCTGAGCAACCTGCCTCCCATCGTTCTGCTGGGCGCCATCACCTTCCTGATGCTGCTGACCACCCAGTTCCTGATGAACTCCTCTGCCACCGTTCTGGTGCTGCCCATCGCCATCATGCTGTGCCAGGCCGCAGGCATCAACCCGCTGGCCGGTGCCATGTCCGTGTCTGTGTGCGCCTCCGGTGCCTTTGTTACCCCCTTCGGCACGGCACCCAACCTGCTGGTCTGGGAAGCAGGCGGCTACTCTGTGAAGGACTACCTCAAGTGCGGCTTCCCCATGCTGATCATCTTCGGTGTCGTCACCACCGCCCTGTGCGCAGTGTTCTACCTGTAAGTACGCTGTAAAAAAGAAAACCGAGGTTTTAGAATGGAAAAGACGGATAAGAGATACCAGGCTTATATTGATATCCTGCGGGAGGAGCTGATCCCGGCTATGGGCTGTACCGAGCCTATCGCCGTGGCCTATGCCGCCGCTGCTGCCCGCAATACGCTGGGCGAGCTGCCGGACAAAGTGCTGGTGGAAGCCAGCGGCAGCATGATCAAAAACGTCAAGTCGGTCATCGTACCCAACACGGATAACATGAAGGGTCTGGAAGCCGCCGCTGCTGCGGGCATCGTAGCCGGCAAGCAGGAAAAGAAGCTGGAGGTCATTGCCGATGTGACCCCGGAGCAGACCAAAGCCATCCGCGCGTACCTTGACCAGACGGATATCAAGGTGCGGCACGTTGAGAATGGTGTCACCTTTGATATCATCCTCACGGTCTGGAAGGGCGAGCATTCCGCACAGGTGCGCATTGCGGTGTTCCACACCAATATCGTCCATGTGGAAAAGGACGGCAAGGTATTGGTGGACATTCCGGTACACGGAGATAACGAGGAGACCCTGACCGACCGCAGCCTGCTGGATATGGAGCATATCTGGGACTTTGCCAACACGGTGGACGTGGAGGATGTCCGTTCCATTCTGGAACCGCAGATCCGGTGCAACATGGCCATTGCCGAGGAGGGTCTGCGGGGCAGCTACGGTGCCAACATCGGCAGTGTGCTGCTGGATATGGAGGGCAATGATGTAAGAGTCCGTGCCAAGGCATACGCCGCAGCCGGTTCCGATGCCCGCATGAACGGCTGTGAGCAGCCGGTGGTCATCAATTCCGGCAGCGGCAATCAGGGCATTACGACCTCTGTACCGGTCATTGTCTATGCACAGGAGCTGGGCGTGAGCGACGAAAAGCTCCTGCGGGCGCTGACCCTCTCCAACCTGACCACCATCCACGAAAAGACCCCCATTGGCCGCCTGTCTGCCTACTGCGGCGCTATCAGCGCGGGCGCTGGTGCGGGTGCCGGTATCGCCTATCTCTGCGGCGGTGACTATGATGCCGTCATCCATACGGTCGTCAATGCACTGGCAGTGGTTTCCGGCGTCATCTGCGATGGCGCCAAGGCCTCCTGCGCAGCAAAGATCGCAACTGCGGTGGAGGCCGGTCTGCTGGGCTACAATATGTACATCCGCGGCAATCAGTTCCGCGCCGGTGACGGCATTGTGGCCAAGGGCGTAGAAAACTCCCTCAAGAATGTGGGCCGTCTTGGCAGGCAGGGCATGAAGGAGACCAACAACGAGATCATTGATATTATGGTGGGCCGCTGAACAGCCTGCCGCAGACTGCATCATCACCCGGCTGATGGATGCGGCCATCGTCAACTCCAGCGAGATCATCGAAAAAGGGTCCCGGTCGATCTGAAAATGCAGAATGCCCACCCATCTGTGGAAAAACCACAGTGGGTGGGCATTGTTTGCCGTTAATGAGAACGTCTCCTTTACTGCTTGTTTTGTACAGCCTCCCGGATGCTCTTTGCCAGCTTTTTGGCGTCCAGAGGCTTGACGATGCGCTGGGTCTTGCCGCGCACGAGGCCGACATAGTTGACGACCCGGGCCGTACCCTGTATCTTGCCCACCAGCACGAGGACACCGAAAAACAGGCTGATCAGGATGGCTGTGAGAAGGACGGTGAAAAGCTGGATGAACTGTTGAAATTTCACAAGTGGTGCGGGTCTGCCGCGGCTCATAGTTCTCCGTCTTCAAGCTTTCTGCGCACCTCGTGGAGCGAGGCGCACTCGCAGGTATAGATCCTGCGCATCTCGTCGGTGGCGGGCGAGAGGTCGGGGACCATCACGGTGACAAAGCCCCCTGCCGCGCCGGCCCGGACGCCGTTGTAGCTGTCCTCGAGCACCATCGTCTTTGCAGGCTCGGTGCCGAGCTTCTGCGCCGCCAGCAGGAAGATGTCCGGCGCGGGCTTGGAGCGGGTCAGGTGCTCGCCCGAGATGACAGCCTTGAAGTAATGGCCGAGGCCCCAGTGTTCCAGATGTCCCTCGATGACGGTCATGGGGCTGGAAGACGCCACCGCCATGGGGATGTGATGTTCGTCCAGCCAGGCCAGAAGCTCGTCGAGGCCGGGCATTTTGGGGACAGGCTTGTTGAAGGCTTCATAGGCCAGCCGGTACAGCTCCTCCACGATGCCCATGGCGGGGCAGTCCTCGCCGTAGAAGCGCCGCAGCACGTCGCAGCTGCCGGCCTTGGTGGTGCCGCGGGCAGCCTGCGAGAGGCCGTCCTTGCAGGGCAGGCCGAATTTTGCCAGTGCCGGCTCCCAGCAGATGTTCCAGATGCGCTCGGTGTCGAACATCAGCCCGTCCATATCAAAAATAACACCCTGTATCATAACGCAAGCTCCTTTTGGCGAAAAATCCACACACACATACTCTATTGTACCATGTTTTTCCGCTTTTGAACACCGATAAGGTCATAATTTGTGGCAACTTGACTGCCCCAAAGATGAAACATTTTTCGTTTGCTTGCAAATCCGTTTCACGGCATTATAATAGAAAACAACATTCGGCATATTTGGCGCAGGGCGTGCAGCCCGCGCGGCGCTGTGTGAGATCAGAAAAGAGGGAAATTTATCATGTTGGACATCAAGATCACTCGTACTACCTGCCCGAAGGAAAAGCCGCAGGACGAGTCTAAGCTGGGTTTTGGCAAGAAGTTCACCGACCATATGTTCGTTATGGACTACACCGAGGGTGAGGGCTGGCATGACGCCCGCATCGTCCCCTACGCACCCTTCCAGCTGGACCCTGCTACGGTCGTGTTCCACTATGCACAGGAGATCTTCGAGGGCATGAAGGCTTACCGCACCGCAGATGACACCATCCAGCTGTTCCGCCCCGAGTGCAACGCAAAGCGTATGCAGGACTCTGCTGACCGTCTGTGCATCCCCAAGATCCCTGTTGAGGATTACATCCAGGCCGTCGAGGCTCTGGTGGATGTGGACCGTGACTGGGTGCCTCACGCTGACGGCGCTTCCCTGTATATCCGTCCCTTCGTGTTCGCAAACGATGTGGGTCTGGGCGTCCACGCTTCCAAGCACTACATCTTCTGCATCATCTGCGCTCCGTCGGGCGCTTACTACGCCGAGGGCATCAACCCCGTGCGCATCTATGTCGAAGACGAGTACATCCGTGCCGCTCCCGGTCTGACCGGCTTCACCAAGTGCGGCGGCAACTACGCTGCTTCCATCAAGGCCGGCGAGCTGGCTGAGGAGCAGGGCTACGCTCAGGTGCTGTGGCTGGACGGCGTCGAGAAGAAGTACGTCGAGGAAGTCGGCAGCATGAACATCATGTTCAAGATCGACGGCAAGGTCTACACCGCCGCCACCGTCGGCACCGTCCTGCCCGGCGTCACCCGCCGCAGCTGCATCGAGCTGCTGAAGGACTGGGGCTATGAGGTCGTCGAGGGCAAGCTGGCCATCGCCGACATCATGCAGGCTGCCCGCGACGGCAAGCTGGAAGAGGTCTTCGGCACCGGCACCGCCGCTGTCGTCTCCCCCGTCAAGGAGCTGGTCTGGAAGGGCGAACACGCCTACATCGGCGACGGCAGCATCGGCCCTGTCACCCAGAAGCTCTATGACACCATGACCGGTATGCAGTGGGGCAAGATCCCCGATACCAAGGGCTGGATCGTCCCTGTGGAGAAAAAGTACTAAGAGCCGAAAGGCTTATGAACGCCGCCCGGCTGTACGCCCGGCGGCGTTTGCTGTATCCGGTGCGGATTGCAATTCTCTGCCGCGGGTGATACACTTAAAGTACATCTGAAAAACGAGAGGGAATGAGAAGATGATAAAGAAGTGGAGCATCCGCTACCCCGCTGTGGGCGGTGAAGAAGAGCGCCGGGCCTATGTCTATCTGCCCACCATGTACGAGGCCGACCCTGACCGGCGGTATCCGGTGCTGTATATGTTCGACGGGCAGAACGTGTTTTTCGACGAGGACGCCACCTACGGCAAGAGCTGGGGCGTGGCCGACTATCTGGACTACACCGATACGCCCCTCATCGTGGCGGCGGTGGAGTGCAACGCCGGTGCCAACAATGAGCGTCTGGTGGAGTATTCGCCCTACCGCTTCGACGATAAGCAGTACGGCCACTTCGACGGCAAAGGCAAGGACACCCTGAACTGGTTCGTCCACGAGTTCAAGCCCTGCATCGACGCCAACTACCGTACAGAGCCCGACCGGGCTCATACCTTCATCGGCGGCAGCTCCATGGGCGGCCTCATGAGCCTGTACGCTCTTTTGCAGTACAGCGATGTGTTTGGCCGTGCGGCGGCGCTCTCGCCCTCGCTGTGGGTGGCTCCGGAGGCGCTGACGGCGCTGGTGGGCCGCTGCAAGCTGGCCCCGGGTACCGTGCTCTACATGGATTACGGCTCCAAGGAGATGGGCAACCACGACGGGATGAGGAAGGGCTTCGGCGAGATGTGCAGCAAGATCTTTGCCCGGGGCATCAACCTGACGGCCCGCGTCGTGCCGGGCGGCAACCACAGCGAAGCCAGCTGGGAAAAGCAGCTGCCCTTTGTGTTCCACACCCTGATGTACGAGCTTGATTGAACCAAACGGAGGAGGAAAGCATATGGAGATGCAGTATTTCAAGGAATACAGCCCGGCGCTGGGCCGGGAGATGGAGTGCAAAGTCTACGGACACGGGGGACGGCCCATGCTGTACATCCCCTGTCAGGACGGACGCTTCTTCGACTTCGAGGACTTCCACATGGCTGACACCCTTGCACCCTGGATCGAGTCGGGCCAGCTCATGGTCATGTCCATCGACACGCTGGACAAGGAGACCTGGTCGGACACCAATGGCGACCCTTACTGGCGCATCCGCCGGTATGAGCAGTGGCTGCATTATATCGTGGATGAGGCTGTCCCCAAGCTGCGCTATCTGTCCAAGGAGCGCAACGGCTGGGATGACCTGCCCGGCGTCATCGCCTTCGGCTGCAGCCTCGGCGCGACCCATGCGGTCAACCTTTACCTCCGCTGGCCCGACATCTTCTGCGGCTGTCTGGCCCTCAGCGGCATCTACACTGCCCACTACGGCTTCGGCGACTACATGGATGAGCTGGTGTATATGAACTCTCCCGTGGACTATATGCGCAACTTCCCGGAGGATCACCCCTATATGGAGCTGTACCGGAACCAGAAGGCTGTCATCTGCTGCGGTCAGGGCGCATGGGAGCAGCCCGACACCACCTGGATGCTCAAGCGCATCTTTGAGGCAAAGAACATCCCTGTCTGGGTGGACCTGTGGGGCCACGACGTCAAGCACGACTGGGATTGGTGGTATAAGCAGGCGGTTTATTACATGCCGTATATTTTGGGGTGACGAAAGGCTCTCCCCTTGGGAGAGCTGGCGCGTGAGCGCCTGAGAGGGCAAGGACGCTGACCGGAAAATATGGAGACGGTGATAGTTTTGCTCTGACAAAGGGCCTGCTTATCGCTGTGCGGCGGCGCTGTTTTACCGGGCTTGCCCTCTCCGTCACCTGCGGTGACACCTCTCCCAAAGGGAGAGGCTTTAAGGTGCCTCTTTGCGGGAGGCAGCAAATAGAGGATATTCAAGGAAAGAAGACGCGAAATTATGCAGAATTTTATTTTTATCTCCCCGAACTTCCCGACGAACTACTGGCAGTTCTGCCGGGAGCTGAAAAACGACGGCATGAACGTGCTGGGCATCGGCGACCAGCCCTACGATGAGCTGAAGCCGGAGCTGAAGGACAGCCTGAACGAGTACTACAAGGTCGGCAGCCTCGAGAATTACGACGAAGTCTACCGCGCTGTGGCCTTCTTCATCTTCAAGTATGGCCGCATCGACTGGCTGGAGTCCAACAACGAATACTGGCTGGAGCGGGACGCTGCCCTGCGCACCGACTTCCACATCACCTCCGGCTTCCAGACCGAGGATATGCCCCGCATCAAGTACAAGAGCAAGATGAAGGAGTACTACCGGAAGGCCGGCATCGCCACCGCCCGCTACCACATGGTGGACGATCTCAACGGCTGCAAGGCTTTCATCAAGCAGGTGGGATACCCTGTGGTGGTCAAGCCCGACAACGGCGTGGGCGCTTCCGACACCCACAAGCTGTCCAATGACGAAGAGCTGAAGACCTTCCTCGCCTGCAAGGCCGAGAATCACCCGGACGTCTCCTACATCATGGAGGAGTTCGTCCGCGCCGAGGTCAACAGCTACGACGCCATCATCGACGCCTCCGGCAACCCCATCTTTGAGGCCGGAAACGTCAGTCCCATGTCCATCATGGACATCGTGAACGACAACGACAACTCCATCTACTACATCATCAAGGACCTGCCCGAGGACACCCGCGCTGCAGGCCGTGCCGTCGTCAAGAGCTTCGGCGTCAAGAGCCGCTTCGTCCACTTTGAGTTCTTCCGGATGACCGAGAACCAGGCCAGCATGGGCGAGAAGGGCCAGATCGTGGCCCTCGAAGTCAATATGCGCCCCTGCGGCGGCTTCACTCCCGATATGATAAACTTCGCCCGCTCCACCAACGTCTATAAGATCTGGGCCGACATGATCGCCTTCGGCGGCACCGATATGCCCGTAGGCGAGCACTACTACTGCCCCTTCGCCGGCCGCCGCGACGGCAAGAACTTCGTGTACAGCCATGAGCAGATCATGCAGAAGTACCAGAAGAACATCAAGATGGTGGACCGCATCCCCGACGCCCTCTCCGGCGCGATGGGCAACCAGATGTACGTCGCCACCTTCTCCACCCGCGAGGAGATGGAGCAGTTCTACTCTGATGTTCTGGCCGTCACCGACGGCGATGCTGCCGCCGCACAGGCCGCGCTTTCCCAGGTGCTGGCTCTGGGCGAGCCTACCACCAAGGCCCTGACCCCGAAGCCCAACCTCAGCCCGGCGGTCAAGCCCACCACAGCCGTGACCAAGATCCCCACCCGCGCCGTCACCAAGACCGGCCGCAAGGGCCGGAAGTGATTTCCACAAAAACTTTACAAACCGCAGCCGCAGAGAGAAATAAACGCCTCTGCGGCTGTTTTTTGGCATGAGGGCAAATGTGATGATTGACAGTACCCCGGAAAAAGTTGTAAGATAATGCAAATGCAAAAGAGGAAAACGCCTTTGCAAAATGAGCTGAAAGACAGGAGAATTTTCTATGAAGCTGTATCAGAAACTTACTTCTCTGCTGGTGGCTGCAGTGATGGCTGCCGTGCTGATGCCGGTGTGCATGGCTGCTCCCGGCGACTCCGTTGAGACCCGCATCAACAACGCGCTCGCACAGCGCACCGGCGCAGAGCTGTATCAGGAGATCGTCACCACTGCCCCCGATGGCACCGCCCAGACCATGATCGCAGCCCGCAGCAACGGCAACGCTTACATCAAGATGGATATGGGCGACGCCGGCAGTCTGGTCTATATCCTGAAAGACGGTCAGGGCTATCTGGTGGACGATGCATCCAGAATGGCCGTCAAGGGCGAAGTACCCACTGTGAGCACAAGCGAGGCAGTCTCCGCTGACAAAGGCGAAGCACAGGAGATCCCCTGCACCGTGACCACCGTGAATGTGAACGGTCAGGACTGCGAGGCCCTGTCCTACACTGTCACCGATGCCAACGGCCAGACGGCCACCGTTTCCTACTGCCTGGTCGGCGATGACCTCAAGTATGTCGTTACCGATGCTGCCGAGGGCCGCACCATCGTGGAGTACCGTGTCACGAGCACCACGGTGGACCAGAATCTCTTCAACATCCCTGCGGATTATCAGATCCTGACGCAGGCAGAGTTTGAAGCGGCACAGGCCAACCACTGAGAAATTTTTCTGTAGAATATGGGAGCTGCTGCGTCATGCGGCGGCTCCTTTTTGTTGTCCGCCGCCCGGGAATGTGCTATACTGTGTGCAACAGAATGCATGAGAGAATGAGGAGAACCCCCTATGAAAATACCCGCAAACGGCTTTACCCACGCAGGCAAGTTCCATGCCGACGACGTGTTCGCCACTGCCCTGCTCCAGATCCTCCGCCCGGATATTAAAATAACCCGCGGCTTCGTGGTGCCGGATGACTTCGACGGCATCGTGTACGACATCGGCTTTGGCATGTTCGACCACCATCAGGAGCCCCGCGAGACTCGCCCCAACGGCATCCCTTACGCGGCCTTCGGCCTGCTGTGGCAGGTGCTCGGCCCCGGCCTTGTAGGCGAGCGTCAGGCCCGGCTCATTGATGAGAACTTCATCCAGCCCCTCGATCTGAACGACAATACCGGCGAGCAGAACAGCCTCTGCGACGCCATCGGCTTCTTCAACCCCGTGTGGGACTCGAAAGAGGACCAGGACGCCTGCTTCTTCAAGGCGGTGGCCGTGGCAAAGCAGATCCTGGAGAACCAGATCGAGAGCGCCAATGCCGTCAACCGCGCCGACGAGAAGGTCCAGCAGGCATACAAAAACTCCCGCGACGGCATCGTGGTGCTGCCCTGCTATCTGCCCTGGAAGAACGGGCTGTACAAGACCGACGCCCTTTTCGTCATCTATCCCAGCCAGCGGGGCGGCTGGAGCGCCCAGTGCGTCACCGACCACAAGACCAAAAAGCCCAAGCTCCCCTTCCCCCAGAGCTGGGCCGGCCAGCCGCAGGAGGTCATCGAGCAGAAGAGCGGCATCGAGGGCATCAGCTTCTGCCACGCCAGCCGCTTCCTTATCACGGCCAAGGACAAGGAGACGGCCCTCGCCGCCTGCCGTCAGGTGCTGAAGAACAATGGCCGCATCTGAGAAGCCGGAAAAGACAGCTTACGTTTACATGGTGCGCTGCGCGGGTGGCCAGCTCTATACCGGCTGGACGAACGACCCGGAAGCCCGCCTCAAGGCCCACCAGAGCGGCAAAGGCGCAAAGTATACCCGCACCCATACCGCGCTGGGCTTTGCCTACCTGGAAGCGTGTGCGGACAAGTCCGCCGCCCTCCGGCGGGAGATCGCCCTCAAAAAGCTGACGAAGGCCCAGAAAGAGGCCCTCTGCGCCGGGTGGACGGCTGAAAAAGAATAAATAAAAACACGAACGCCGCGCCCTGCCGGAACTGGGCCGTCAACCTCGTGCCGACGGCGGACAGAATGGATAAATCGGACTGTATACAGCAATGCATATACAAACTAAGAATGAATAAAATTTGTATATATTTAGAAAATGATGCATAAACATACAAAATAACAGAAAAGGACCGCCAAATCTGCACAAGGTTTGGCGGTTTTCTGCATTGACGGAAAAACCGCTTGGCGTATAATAAAAGCGTACTCAGAAAGACAAGACGTCGAGCGCCCCGGGAGGGATGCCCGGGCGGCAAACGAAAGTATAAAAAGTGTAATAAACAAAGGAGCGATCATCATGAAAAAGGAAGATATTAAGAAAGTTGTTCTGGCTTACTCTGGCGGTCTGGATACCTCCATCATCATTCCCTGGCTGAAAGAGAATTACAACAACTGCGAAGTCATCGCTGTCTCCGGCGACGTGGGTCAGGGTACTGAGCTGGACGGTCTGGAAGAGAAGGCCAAGGCTACCGGCGCTTCCAAGCTGTACGTCCTCGACCTGAAGAAGGACTTCGTCGAGAACTACATCTTCCCCACCCTGAAGTTCGGCGCAAAGTACGAGGACTACCTGCTGGGCACCAGCTTTGCACGTCCCTGCATCGCAAAGGCTCTGGCCGACATCGCCATCAAGGAAGGCGCAGACGCCATCTGCCACGGCTGCACCGGCAAGGGCAACGACCAGGTGCGTTTCGAGCTGACCCTGAAGGCCCTCTGCCCCGATATGGCCATCATCGCTCCCTGGCGTGAGTGGGACATCGAGAGCCGTGACGAGGAGATCGACTACGCCGAGGCACACAACATCCCCCTGAAGATCAACCGTGAGACCAACTACTCCAAGGATAAGAACCTGTGGCATCTGAGCCACGAGGGTCTCGACCTCGAGAACCCCGCCAACGAGCCGCAGTACAATAAGCCCGGCTTCCTCGAGCTGGGCGTTTCCCCCGAGCAGGCTCCCGACACCCCGACCTACCTCACCCTCCACTTCGAGAAGGGCATCCCCACCGCCGTTGACGGCAAGGAGATGGGCGCTGTCGAGCTGGTCGAGTACCTGAACAAGGTGGGCGGCGAGAACGGCATCGGCCTGCTGGACATCGTCGAGAACCGTCTGGTGGGCATGAAGAGCCGCGGCGTCTATGAGACTCCCGGCGGTGCGATCCTGTACAAGGCCATCAATGTTCTGGAGACCATCACTCTGGACAAGGAGAGCGCACACTTCAAGGCTCAGATGGCTCAGAAGTACGCCGACATCGTCTACAACGGCCAGTGGTTCACCCCGCTGCGTGAGGCGCTGGATGCCTTCGCCGACAGCCTCGAGAAGACCGTCACCGGCGACGTCAAGCTGAAGCTCTACAAGGGCAACATGATCAACGCCGGCGTCACCTCTCCGTACACCCTGTACGACGAGCAGACTGCCTCCTTCGGCGTGGATAAGGACTATGACCAGTCCGATGCTACCGGCTTCATCAACCTCTTCGGCCTGTCCATCAAGGAGCGCGCAAAGCTGTCCAAGAGCTGGCCCGAGGTCAAGGAATAACCTGCTTACCATCCCCTTTGGCGTGTTTTTTACACTTTCACGCTGAAGGCTCAAATTACCGGCATCATTGCTGGCGGCACCGCCGCGGGAGCTTTTTCCCCTGCGGCGGCTTTGCCGTTTCTATAGAGGAGTTTCTTTTATGGCAGAACAACTTTGGAAGGGCCGTTTCTCCAAGGCGGTCGATTCCCGCGTCAACGACTTCAACTCTTCCATCCGCTTCGACCAGCGGATGATCGCGCAGGATATGCGCGGCAGCGGCGTCCACGCCGCCATGCTGGCAAAGCAGGGCATCATCTCCGAGAAGGACTGCGAGGATATTCTGAGCGGTCTGGCCTCCATCGCGGATGACCTGGCCTCCGGCGCTCTCACCATCGACCCCAACGCCGAGGACGTCCATACCTTCGTGGAGCAGACCCTCACCGCCCGCATCGGCGACGCCGGCAAACGCCTGCACACCGGCCGCAGCCGGAACGACCAGGTGGCGCTGGACATCCGCCTGACTCTGCGGGACTACAGCCACACCCTGCAGGCTTACATCGTGGAGCTGGTCAAGGTCATCTGCAGGAAGGCCGCCGAGAACACCACCGCCGTCATGCCCGGCTACACCCACCTGCAGCGCGCCCAGCCCATCACCTTCGGCCACGCCCTGATGGCCTATGCATGGATGCTGCTGCGCGATCTGCAGCGCTTCGAGGACGCCACTGCCCGGATGGACGCCCAGTGTCCGCTGGGCTCCGGCGCTCTGGCCGGTACGACCTACCCGCTGGACCGTCAGTTCACTGCCGAGAAGCTGGGCTTTGCGGCACCCTGCCCCAACAGCCTTGACGGCGTGTCCGACCGTGACTTCTGCATCGAGCTGGCAAACGCCATCTCCATCTGCATGATGCACCTGTCCCGCCTGTCCGAAGAGATCATCCTCTGGTGCAGCTGGGAGTTCAAGTTCATCGAGCTGGATGACGCCTTCACCACCGGCTCGTCCATCATGCCCCAGAAGAAGAACCCCGACGTCACCGAGCTCATCCGCGGCAAGACGGGCCGTGTCTACGGCGATCTGAACACCCTGCTGGTCATGATGAAGGGCATCCCTCTCGCCTACAACAAGGATATGCAGGAGGACAAAGAGGCCATCTTCGACGCCGTCGATACGCTGGAGCTCTGCCTCAAGACCGTGACCCCGATGCTGGACACCATGAAGACCCTGCCCGCCAATATGCGCCGGGCCGCTGCCAAGGGCTTCATCAACGCTACCGACTGCGCCGACTATCTGACCAAGAAGGGGATGCCCTTCCGCGACGCCTACAAGCTCACCGGCTGCATGGTCTCCGACTGCATCCGCAAGGATAAGACCCTCGAAGAGCTGACCCTCAATGAGTTCAAGGGCTACAGCGCTCTGTTCGAAAACGACATCTACGACGCCATCGACCTCATCAAGTGCTGCGAGGGCCGCACCAGCTACGGCGGTCCCAGCGAGGCCAGCGTCAAAAAGCAGATCGAGCTGGCAGGCGCCCAGCTCGGCGCATGGGAGGCGGCAAACGCATGAGCGTAAAAGTCTTTATCGACGGTTCTTCCGGCACCACCGGTCTGCGCATTGCCGACCGTCTGGCCGCCCGGCCTGACATCGAGCTGCTGAGCATCTCGGCTGAGGGCCGCAAGGATGTGAACGAGCGGGCGAAGGTCATCAATTCCGCCGACCTTGCCTTCCTCTGCCTGCCCGATGCGGCCTCCAAAGAGGTCATGCCTCTGCTCCGTCCGGACGTCAAGGTGCTGGATACCTCCACGGCCTTCCGCACCGACGCGGCCTGGGACTACGGCTTCCCGGAGCTGAAGGGCCAGAAAGAGAAGATCAAAAATTCGTATCGTGTGGCGGTCCCCGGCTGCTATGCCAGCGGCTTTATCAGCATCGCGCGGCCTCTGGTGGAGCTGGGGCTGGCCCCGGCGGACTATCCGTTCAGCTGCACCGGCATTTCGGGCTACTCCGGCGGCGGCAAGAAGATGATCGCCGAGTACGAGAGCGCCGACCGTCCGGCTCACAGCAAGCTGGATGCGCCCAAGAGCTACGGTCTGGGCCTCGCTCATAAGCATCTGCCCGAGATGCAGAAGATCAGCGGCCTCGCCCACACCCCTGCCTTTGTGCCGGTGGTGTGCGATTATTACAGCGGAATGCAGGTCCTTGTTCCGCTGGACCTCAAGCTGGCTGGCACCAGCGCCGAGGCGGTGGCCGCAGGCATTGCGGACTATTACAAGGAGGGCGCGACCGTTTCCGTCCACGCCCTCAACGAGCCGCTTCCCGAGAATGGTCTGTACTCCAACGCCCTGTCCGGCAGCGACAGGATGGAGCTGTACATGACCGTCAACGCGGCGGGCGACCAGATGATGCTGGTGTCCCTGTTCGACAATCTGGGCAAAGGCTCTTCCGGCGCAGCCATCCAGTGCATGAATCTGATGCTGGGAATGAACGAGACGGAAGGATTAGAGTAACCTCTCCGTCAGCGCTGGCGCGCTGCCAGAGAGGTTTGAAATTAGGGGGATTTTCAGATGCAGTATAAAGAAGTTGCGGGCGGCATCTGCGCGCCCAAGGGTTTTGCAGCAGCCGGTGTCCATTGCGGCATCCGGGCAAATCACAGTGAAAAGTACGATCTGGCGCTCATCAAGGCCGACGTCCGCTGCGCCGCCGCCGGCGTTTACACCACCAACAAGGTCTGCGGCGCACCCATCAAGGTAGACCGCGCCCACCTGACGGACGGCTATGCACAGGCCATCGTGGTCAACAGCGGCAACGCCAACACCTGCGCCGCCAACGGCGTGGCACTGGCGGAGGAATGCTGTGAGCTGGTGGGCAAGGCGCTGAACATCGACGCAAAGGATGTCCTGCCCTCTTCTACCGGCGTTATCGGCCAGCCGATGGTCATTGACCCGTTTGCCCGTGGCATCCCTGCCGCCGCCGCCAAGCTGGCGGCTGACGCACAGGGCAGCACCGACGCGGCGACGGCCATCATGACCACCGATACTCACAAGAAGGAATATGCCATCCAGTTTGAGCTGGGCGGCAAGACCTGCACGGTGGGCGCCATCGGCAAGGGCAGCGGCATGATCGCCCCCAACATGGCCACCATGCTGGCATTCTACACCACCGACGCCGCCGTCTCCCCCGCCCTGCTGGAAAAGGCCCTCAAGACCGTCGTCCCCGGGACCTACAACCAGATGAGCGTCGATTTGGACACTTCCACCAACGATACCCTGATCATCATGGCCTCCGGTCTCGCGGGCAACCCGGAGATCACCGAGGAAAACGCCGACTACGACGCCTTTGTGGCCGCACTGACCGCCATCGCCGAGCATATGTGCGCTGAGCACGCCGGTGACGGCGAGGGCGCGACCCACCTCATCACCTGCGAAGTCACCCACGCCCCCGACCTCAAGACGGCCCGCGCCGTCAGCCGCAGCGTGGTCTGCTCCAACCTCTTCAAAGCCGCTGTCTTTGGCCGGGACGCCAACTGGGGCCGCATCCTCTGCGCCATCGGCTACACCCCCGGGGATTTTTCCATCGATAAGGTCTGCGTCTGGCTGTCCAGCGCCGCCGGTGAGGTCTACGTCTGCGAGAACGCCGCCTACCACCCCTACAGCGAGGACGAGGCCGCAAAGGTGCTGGCCGAGCACGATATTCTGGTCAAGGTGGATATGGGGACCGGTGACGCCAGCGCCAAGGCATGGGGCTGCGATCTGACCTATGACTATGTGAAGATCAACGGCGACTACCGCACCTGAGAAGGAGAACTGCAATGAAAAACGAAGAAATGGCCCTCCTTTTCTCGGAGGCGACCCCTTATATCCAGAAGTACCACGGCAAGACCATGGTCATCAAATACGGCGGCAACGCCATGATCAACGAGACGCTGAAAAACGCGGTCATGAACGACCTCGTCACCCTGACCCTGCTGGGTGTGCGGGTGGTCCTGGTACACGGCGGCGGCCCTGCCATCAATGAGATGCTCAAAAAAGTGGGCGTCGAGAGCCACTTTGCGGGGGGCCTGCGCGTCACCGACGACGCCGCCATGGAGATCGTCCAGCAGGTGCTGGCCGGTAAGGTGAACAAAGACCTCGTGGCAAAGCTGCGGGGCCGCGGCGTCGGCCTTTGCGGCATGGACGGCCAGATGCTCCGCTGCACCGAGCTTGACCCTCAGCTGGGCCATGTGGGAGCGATCGTCCACGTGGACCCGACGCTGATCTCCAGCCTGCTGGACAGCGGCTATATCCCCGTCATTGCAACGGTGGGCATGGACGACCTGGGCCAGGCTTATAACGTCAACGCTGACACCGCCGCCGCACAGATCGCTATCGCGCTCAAGGCCGAAAAGCTCGTCTCCATGACTGATATTGCGGGCCTGCTGCGGGATAAGGAAGATGAATCCACCCTCATCCCCGAGGTGGAGGTCTCCGAGATCGAGGGCTACAAGTCCGCCGGCATTATCGCGGGCGGCATGATCCCCAAGATCGGCGGCATGGCCGACGCTATTTATCAGGGCGTCCACGAGGCTGTCATCATTGATGGCCGCGTGCCGCACTCCATCCTGCTGGAGCTGTTCTCCGACCGTGGCTCCGGTACCCGCTTCTATCGCCGCAGTCATCACGAATAAGGGTTGCGCGATGCGCCGGAGTACCCTATAATAGTTGATAAGAAAACTTTCCGATATGCCAAGGCCTCCCCTCGATAGGCAACAGCGATGACCGCCGCCAGCCGTGACGGAGAGGTTTAGCCTCGCTGCGATTCACGGCTAGGCTCTCCTTCGTACAACCTCTCAGGCGCTTCGCGCCAGCTCCCCTTGTAGGGGAGCCTTTGGCAAAGAGGGAAAGTATGTGGCTCCACCGTCAGGAGGTAGATATTATGGATTCCGAAAAAGTCATCAAGCGGGACAACGAGTATGTCCTGCATACCTACGCACGCAACCCCATCGTCCTTGAGAAGGGCCACGGCCTCTATGCCGAAGGCCCTGAGGGACAGAAGTACCTCGACTTCACCAGCGGCATCGGCGTCAACAGCCTGGGCTACTGCGATATGACCTGGGCCGAGGCCGTCTCCGGGCAGGCACACAAGCTGCAGCACACCTCCAACCTCTACTATACCGCCCCCTGCGGCAAGCTGGCCAAAAAGCTCTGCAAGCGCACCGGACAGAGCCGGGTGTTCTTCGGCAACTCGGGCGCAGAGGCCAATGAGGGTGCCATCAAGGCTGCCCGCAAGTACAGCTTCGACAAATACGGTGCTGACCGCTACAATGTCATCACGCTGGTCAACAGCTTCCATGGCCGTACCATTGCTACCCTGACCGCCACCGGACAGGGCGTGTTCCACAACTACTTCGGCCCCTTCAACGAGGGCTTCCAGTACGTCAAGGCCGGCGACATCGACGCCCTGACCGAGATGGTGGACCGCCACACCTGCGCTGTCATGCTGGAACTGGTACAGGGCGAGGGCGGTGTTGTGGCGCTGGAACCCGAGTATGTGCAGGCTGTCCGCGCCCTCTGCGACGAAAAAGACCTCGTCCTCATCGTGGACGAGGTGCAGACCGGCGTGGGCCGCACCGGAACCTTCCTGTGCTGCGAGCACTACAACCTCCAGCCCGACGTCGTCACGCTGGCCAAGGGTCTGGGCGGTGGTCTGCCGATTGGCGCTGTCCTGATGAATGAGAAAGTCGCTGCCGGTATGGGACCCAGCAGCCACGGCTCCACGTTCGGCGGAAACCCGGTGGTCTGCGCCGGTGCGAATGTCGTCGTGGACCGGATGGACGCCAGCTTCCTCGCCAACGTCAACGAGCGGGCCGTCCAGCTGCGCACCGGTCTGGAAAAGCTGCCCCGCGTCAAGAGCCTCTCGGGCATCGGCCTGATGGTCGGCATCGAGTTCCTCGAGGGCATCAAGGCCGCTGATGTGCTGGCCGCCTGCCGCGAAAAGGGCCTGCTGGTGCTTACCGCAAAGACCCGCCTCCGCCTGCTGCCGCCGCTGACTCTGACCGCCCACGATGTGGAGATGGCGCTGGATATTCTGGGCAGCGTCCTCGCGGAGATGGACCCCAGCAAAACGGAGGAGCAGGCATGAAGCATCTGCTGAAAATGAGCGCTCTCACCCCTGACGAGGTGGCCCACATCCTTGATGTGGCCGATGAGCTGAAAGCGCAGCAGAAGGCCGGAGGCACCGAACCTCTGCTCAAGGGCAGGAGCGTCGCGCTGATGTTCTCGAAAAACTCCACCCGTACCCGCACCAGCTTCGAGGTGGGTGTCTACCAGCTGGGCGGCCTCGGCAACTACATGAATGCCGCCACCGAGCTGCAGTCCGGCCGCGGCGAGCCGCTCAAGGATACCGCCCGGGTGCTGGGCCGCTATTATGACTGCGTTGTCTGGCGCACCTACCGCCAGAGCGATTTGGAAGAGTTCGCTGAGTTTGCAGGTGTCCCCGTCATCAATGGCCTGACGGACTATGCTCACCCCTGTCAGGTGCTGGCCGACCTCATGACCATCCGGGAGCGCCGGGGCGCGCTGGCGGGCCAGAAGCTCTGCTTCGTCGGCGACGGCAGCAATATGGCCAACAGCCTCATCGTGGGCGGCCTGCTCTCCGGCATGAAGGTAGACTGCGTCTGCCCCCACGGCTACCGCCCGGCGGCAGATGTGCTGATGTTCGCCCATAAGTACGGCAGTGCGTTCCGCCTGCTGGAAGACCCCGCCGAAGGCGTCAAGGACGCCGATGTGGTGGTGACGGCTGTCTGGAATACCGCCGCCCCCGGCACCTCCGAGAGCGAGAGCCGCCTGCGGGACTTTGCAGGCTTCCAGCTCATCAGCGGCCTCCTGAAAGCCGCAAAGCCGGACTGCATGGTGCTCCACTGCCTGCCCGCTCACCGCGGCGAGGAGATCTCTACTGCCGTCTTTGAGGCCCACGCCGACGAGATCTTCACCGAGGCTGAGAACCGTCTGCACGTCCAGAAGGCTGTGCTGGCGGTATTGCTGGCGGGAAAGTAAATGTGCAATGAAAAAAGGGGCTGTTGCAAATGTGATTTTATATTTGAGATTGTGATGAAGCACATCCCATTTGATGGCGGAAGGGCATAATAGTTATGAATATCAATTCGTCTTATAGGAAAGTTTGGTTTGCAAGATTGATTTCCATTTTGGGGACAGGATTAACGTCATTTGGGGTAAGTGTCTGGGTTTACACGGTCACAGGAAAAGCGACCCCAATGGTTTTGATTCTCCTTTTCTCTATATTACCAGCGATATTTTTAGCACCTTTCAGTGGTTATTTATGTGACAAATACAATCGTAAGGCTATCATTATTTGCGCCGACTCCATTGCCGCTTTGATAAGTGTGTTTATCTATATTTGCGTCAGTTATTATGAATTCAATTATTTTGTTCTTTGTGTTTTTACCTTTCTTGATTCTTGTGCAAATTTCTTTGATAATAATGCATATCAAGCATCAATTACAACTTTGGTTTCTCCTGATGAAGTAAAAACTGCTAACGGCATGAGTCAGATTATTGATTCATTGGATAGTATTGCTTCCCCGATTGTTGCCGGAATGCTCTATCCATTAATTGGACTAAATGGGATTATAATAATTGATTTAATAAGCTATCTTGTTTCTTTAGTAATTCTTGTTACGATAGATTCAAGCAAGTTTTCAATGGACAACGAAAATCAGAAGAAACGAAATACAAAAAGAGAAATTTTGCTTGGATTCAAATTTATTTTTTCTCAAGGAAGTTTACGTGTACTTTTGATTTACTTTACTATTTTAAACTTTACGTTTAATCTCGCAACCTCATTAATAGAGCCTTTCGGCTTGACACTTGGGAATACATTTGACCTAGGCATTATTAAGGCTTGTGGTGGATTCGGGATTTTATGCGGAAGTTTGGTTGTTACATTTTCAAAGAAAATACATTTTACTTATAAAACGATCGTTATTGGTGGCTTGGTTGCTGGCATAGCTTTGCAACTTATGGGGTTCACACATATTACTTGCATTGTTGCAATCGGAAGATTTTCCTTTTCATTTGTTACGCCAATTTTGAATACGGTTGCCGGCACATTGTGGATGCAGGAAACACCACGGATTCTTCAGGGGCGTGTGTTTGCATCGCGTTCCATGATTGCAAGGTGTTTTGTTCCTTTGTCATACGTTGTCGTAGGCCCGCTTGTTGACATTGTTTTACCGAAGCTGTTGCAATCAAATCTTGGACTTATTATTAATGTAGTCGGCACTCAAGCACTTGAATACCGTCTCGTTTTTTGTGGAGCGGGGGTTTTGTGCGTTTTAATAACTTGCTGTGTTGCAGCAAATACAAATTTCAGAAAACTTTAACTTTTCCGCATCAAATTGTTTTATCAATGTTGTAAGAATTGTTATTAATATGCTTCAATTTTTTGTATGTTCTTTTCGCTATGCTATGGCAATGCGTCAGCATGATGCCATACGCCCACAAGACAGGGTGGACGGGCGATGTTCCGGCAAAAAAGAATGGACAGACGAATAAAATTCATCTGTCCATTCGATTTGGCGGAGCATCAGGGAGTCGAACCCTGGCACCGGTCTCCCGGCCTATCGCATTTCGAGTGCGACCTCTTACGACCACTTGAGTAATGCTCCATATTCACAATACAGCTTCATTATTATAGCAAAATCCCGCCTTTCCGTCAACTGGAAATACAAAAAGCCCTTCCCCTTGTGCTTGACAGGCAGAGCGGGGCGTGCTATATTTATTTCAAATTTGAAGTATGCACTTAAAGGAGAACCTATGGCACAGAATCGACAGGATATGGGCAGCGGGCCGGTCAAGCCCCTGCTTTTGCAGCTGATGATACCCGCCGTGGTGGCGCAGGTGGTCAATCTGCTCTATAACATCGTAGACCGCATTTACATCGGCCACATCGAGGGCATCGGTGCGGCGGCGCTGACGGGCGTGGGTCTGTTTGCGCCGATCCTTATGCTCCTGAACGCCTTCGCCATGCTCATCGGCGCGGGCGGTGCGCCCCGCACGGCCATCGCTCTGGGACAGGGCAATAAAGACGAGGCCGAAAAAATCATCGGCAACAGCTTTACCATGCTGCTGTTTTTCGCTGTGGTGCTGACGGCAGGCTTCTATGCCGGTGCGCCCGCCCTGCTGCGGCTCTTCGGTGCCAGTGACGCCACTCTCCCCTATGCGGTGGCCTATGGCCGCATCTACATCCTCGGCTCGGTGTTCGTGCTGCTGGTCATGGGCATGAACCCCTTCATCACGACCCAGGGCTTTGCGAAGATCAGTATGCTCACGACAATCATTGGCGCAGTCATCAACATCATCCTCGACCCCATCCTGATTTTTGGTCTTGGCTGGGGCGTCCGGGGTGCGGCAGTGGCGACGGTGCTCAGTCAGGCCGTGGGTGCCTGCTGGATATTGAAGTTCCTCACCGGCCCCAAGACCATCCTCAAGCTGCGGAAAGAAAACCTCAAAGTGGAGCGGAACATCATCCTGCCGGTGATGGGGCTGGGCATCTCCACCTTTGTGATGCTCTCCACCGAGAGCCTGCTCTCCATCAGCTTCAGCTCCAGTCTGGCCCGCTACGGCGGTGATGTGGCGGTGGGTGCCATGACGGTGATCACCAGCGCCTCCCAGCTCTGCACCCTGCCCATTCAGGGCATCTGTCAGGGCGGCCAGCCGGTCATGAGCTTCAACTTCGGCGCAGGCAAAAAGCCCCGCGTCAAGGAGGCGTTCCGCTTCCAGCTCACCCTCTGCTTCGGTTATACCACCCTGTTCTGGCTGCTCATGATGCTGGCCCCCGGCGTGGTGGCGGGCATCTTTACCTCGGATGCCGCCCTCATCGAATACACCACATGGGCTATGCGCATCTACATGGCGGGCATCCTCGCCATGGGCGTTCAGATCGCCTGCCAGCAGAGCTTTATGGCGCTGGGTCAGGCCAAAGTCAGCCTCCTGCTGGCCTGTCTGCGCAAGATCATCCTGCTTATCCCACTGATTTTCATCCTGCCCTGCTTCATGGCAGATAAGTGCTTCGGCGTCTTTCTCGCCGAGCCGGTCAGTGATATTCTGGCAGCGACCATTACCGCCATCACCTTCTTTTCCCGCTTCGACAAGATCCTGGACAAGGGTGCCGGGGAGGTATGATTTCACAGGAAATAAAGCCATCCTGCGGGCATTGCCTGCGGGATGGATACAACGAAATCCGGACGATGAACAGATGGAATTTCAGAATGACTGTATGCATCAAAAATACATCAGCAAAGAATTTTGGATGTAAGAGCTAAGAATCGAAAGGAAGGCTTGCAGAGGGCTTCAAAAACCAATCAAACGGGTCACTTTGTACAAACATTGCCTGAAAAATTTGTGCTTGAATCTAATTGCGGGATGAGAAAATATGCGCTATCATAATATCCAAAGGCGACCCGTATGCGGAAGGAATGGCGCTGTGAGCAAAGCACGGCGCTGCCATAATACGGATAAACGCAACGTGAATCGGAGGTAACAAGAAATGAAAAAGATCTCTCGTCGTGACTTCCTCGCAGCTTCTGCTGCTGTGGGTGCAGCTGGCGTCCTGACCGCTTGCGGCGGCTCTTCCAGCACCGCAGCATCCACCGCAGGTTCTGCTGCAGCCAGCTCCGCTGCCGGCGGCAAGTCCACCGACTACCCCACCAAGGGTATTTCCGTCATCTGCCCCTGGTCTGCAGGCGGCGGCACGGACTCCTGCCTGCGCGCATTCTGCGAGGCTATGGGCAAGAACCTGGGCGTCACCCTGACCGTCGATAACCAGACTGGCGGCGGCGGCATTCTGGGCCATCAGGCAATCGCAGATGCCAACACCGACGGCTACACCATCGGTATGATCACCTTCGAGCTGGCGACCTACAAGAAGCTGGGCACCAGTGAACTGACTTGGGAGAATTACGCTCCCCTGTGCCGCGTCAACACCGATGCAGCTGCCATCACCGTCGGCGCAAAGTGGGCTGCTGACAACGGCATCACCGACCTGCCCGGTTTCATTGATTACTGCAAGGCTCACCCCGGTGAGGTGCAGATGGGCGGTTCTTCCAACGCTTCTGTCTGGCACATCGCTGGCGGCTACCTGATGAGCGCTACCGGCATCGACATCCAGATGATCACCTATCAGGAAGGCGCTGCTACCGCTGTCCAGAACGCAGCCGGCGGCTTCATTCAGGGCGTTACCGTCTCTCTGGCCGAAGCCCGCAGCTTCATCGAGTCCGGCGACCTGATCTGCCTGGGCGTCATGGACGAAGAGCGCAACCCCGTCTTCCCCGATGTTCCTACCTGTAAGGAGCAGGGCTACGACATCACCTACTACACCCAGCGCGGTATGGCCGCTCCTCTGGGCGTTGATGATGCCATCATGACCCGTCTGGAAGAGGCCTGCGCCGCTGCCATCGAGGATCCTGACTTTGTGACCTTCATGAACAACAACGGTCAGGCCATCTCCTATCTGGATGCACAGGGCTATGCTGACTACCTGAAGCAGGCTGCTGTCGATGTCGCAGCTGCTATGGACGCTGTCGGCCTCTGATTTGTCTCTCTGAGTATTTGCTGGGGCAGGCAGTTCATGCCTGCCCTTTTTTATGAGAAGATATAGAGAGGAGGAACCCCTTTTGAACAAAGACAAAATGAAAACGATGGCCTTCTCCAATCTGGTAGGCTCCATCATTTTCCTTGCCATCGGCATCTGGGCGTGGTTCCAGACCGATAATTTCCCTGAGGTGGCCAACACCTATGTACAGGCTTCCACCTTCCCCCGCGTCATGATCGTGGGTATGCTCATCTTCTCGGTGGTCCTGCTCATCCAGTCCATCTTCAAGCTGATGGGTACCATGAAGCCCACCGACCCCGTTGCTGTCGAAGTCGGCACCCTGAATCCCCTCAAGGATAAGGGCGTGGCCGCTGCTTACCTCGTCATGCTCCTCTGTGTGCTGTTCGCTGCTCTGTTCAAGAGCTGCGGCTACATCCTGTGCGCTGTGGTGCTCTCGATGATCATCATGTTCCTTATCGGCAAGCGCAACTGGGTGCAGATGGTCCTTGTGAGCGTTCTGGTGCCGCTGCTGATGTGGCTGGTGTTCTACAAGGTGCTTACCGTCAATATTCCGCTGGGTCCGCTGAACTTCCTGCGCACCCTCGTGGACATGATATAAGGAGGGAGCACAGTTATGGATTTTAGTCTGCTTCTTTCCAGCTATGCGACTGTCTGGTCCAACCCCGAGGTCCTTCTGATGACCTTCATCGGCGCACTGGGCGGCGTTCTGCTGGGCGCGATCCCGGGCATGACCGCCACCATGGGCGTGGCGCTGCTCATCCCCTTCTCCTTCGGCATGGACCTCATCCCGTCCATCGGCCTGCTGCTGGGCATCTACTGCGGCGGTATGTACGGCGGTTCCATTTCCGCTATCCTCATCCACGCCCCTGGCACGCCCGCCGCAGCCGCCACCCTGCTGGACGGCTACCCCATGTGTAAGAAAGGTCAGGCCGGCAAGGCACTGTCCGTTGCCATGTTCGCATCCTTCTGCGGCGGCGTCATCGGCGCACTGGTCATGACCTTCCTGTCTCCGCTGGTCGCTGACATGGCCATGAACTTCGGCCCCGGCGAGATGTTCATGCTGGCCGTCTTCGGTCTGTCTGTCATCGTCGCAATTTCCGGTAAGTCTGTGGCCAAGGGCCTCATCAGCGCCTTCTTCGGTATGCTGCTCTGCACCGTCGGCCTCGACCCCACCAACGGCATCCCCCGCTTCATCACCACCAAGCAGACCGGCCTGCTGGATGGCTTCCAGTTCATCCCCACTCTGATCGGTCTGTTCGCTGTCTCTGAAGTCATCGCCGGCGTTGAGCGCATCATCCGCGGCGAAGAGCATGAGCAGAAGTCCAACGAGAAGATCACCAACGTCCTGCCCGATTGGAAGACCATCAAGAAGATCTGGCCCAACATCCTCTCCGGCGGCCTCATCGGCACCTTCATCGGTGCGATCCCCGGTGCAGGCGGCGACATCGCGGTCTTCGTCTCCTACGGCGCAAGCAAGTCCGCCAGCAAGCACCCCGAGCTGTACGGCACCGGCATCCCCAACGGCGTTGCTGCTACCGAGTCCGCCAACAACGGCTGCTCCGGCGGCGCTATGATCCCCCTGCTGTCTCTGGGCGTCCCCGGTGACTCCGTCACCGCCATCCTGCTGGGTGCCTTCATCATGAAGGGCATCACCCCCGGCCCCATGATGTACGTCACCGAGCTGCCCACCGTCTACCGCGTCTTTGCGGCTCTGATGCTGGCAAACCTCTGCATGCTGGTCGTCGGCTGCCTGGGCGTCCGCTTCTTTGCAAAGATCGTCTCCGTCGAGAAGAAGATGCTCTACCCCATCATCCTCGTCATCTCCCTGCTGGGTGCTTTCTCCATCAACAAGAATGCCTTTGACGTGGGCGTCTGTGTCGCCTTCGGCATCATCGGCTGGCTGATGAACAAGTACGAGTTCCCGCTTTCTCCCATCCTGCTGGCCCTCATTCTGGGACCCATGTGCGAGAAGAACTTCGTGCGCTACATGAACATCCAGCGCGGCAACTTCTTCGCCATCACCACTTCTCCCATCGCAATGGTCTTTGCAACGGTCGCTATTCTGGTCATCGTCTACTCTGTCTACAACCAGAGCAAGATCAACAAGCGTGCTGCTGCAAATGCCGCGAAGGAGAACGCATAACCCCAACATCCAGACAAGCTCTGTCTTTTACATTCCCATGAAGCTGCGGCTGTCCCGTTCCGTCGGGGCGGCCGCAGCTTCGCTTTTATGTGATAATGAGAAAGGGGCTGCTGCAAAATAGCCCCTTCTTTTTGGGGCATATCGGGAAAGTCACACCCTTCATGAATGTACGCTGGTATGTCATGAAAAGGACTTGACAAAAATATAGGGGGGGGGGGGGTAAAATAAAATCGCAGAAGCCTGCAATAATTCAGGAGGTAAAAAAGTATGCGGTTACGGAAAAATATGAAGCGTGCGGCGGCAGCCGCGCTGGCCCTGAGCATGGCGCTTTCGGTGGCAGCCCCGGCGGCACTGGCAAAGGATTATTATATCGATGACGGTGATATTACGGTGACCGTTACGGAAAAGGGCGAGACCTATGTCCGTGTCGGCAAAGCGGAAGAAGAGAGAGACGAGACGGAGGTAGTCATCAAGGGCGGCAAGAACCCGAACAAACCAGCGGAGAACAACTCTGACGGGTCGGCGGACGAGGCTGAAGGACAGAAGCCGGTGGTGGATGCCGAGCCGGGAGCGTCTGCGGAGAATACCGGCACGGAGCTCATCGTCTGGCCCGAGAGCGTGAAAAGCGGGGAAGCCCAGAAAAAGGACGGCCCAGAGCCTGAAGAAGGAGAGCCGAAGACGCCGGATACGCAGAAGCCCGAAGGAAAGACCGACGCCGCCACCCTCGAGGCACCGATCGGGCAGAAGCCTGTCGAAGAGGCCGCAGATGACGACCATGACATCATGACCTTTGAGGACAACACCGCCGGCACGGTGACAAAGGCTGTGAGCGAAGCGGCGAAGCATATCATTACAATCATCAACAACTACACCAAAAAGGATACGACGGTCACGATCGAAAACGTGAATATCGATGTGAGCAAAGATAATAAGGCCGCGCTGTCTGTAAAAGGCGAAGGTGACACGACCCTGAAGCTGGAGGGAGACAATACCCTGAAGAGTGGAAACGGCTATGCTGGCGTCGAGAAAAATGATAATACTTCGAGCGGAAAACTGACCATCACAGCGGACAGTAACCAGAATACTTTAATGGCAGTTGGCGGTTCAGGAGGTGCAGGAATCGGGAGCGATAATAATAATAGTACATCGAAATTGGGCATCACCGGCGGTACAATTACTGCAACAGGTGGAAACTATAGCGCGGGTATCGGTGGCGGAATCAGAGGAAATGCAGATGTGACGATTACCGGGAACGCGGTTATTAAAAAGGCACAGGGAAACTATAATGGCGCTGGCATCGGCGGTGGCGGTGTCGGGAATGGAACTGTTACGATTTCTGGAAATGCAGTGGTCGAAGAGGCAGTCGGCGGTACAAGCGAACGTGGAGGCGCTGGCATTGGTGGCGGTGGCTGGAAAGATGGCGATGTCACGATTTCCGGCAACGCAAAAGTAGATGCACAGGGAGGGACTAGTGCGGCCGGCATCGGAGGCGGTGGTTCTGGCAGTGGAACGGTGAAAATTTCCGGAAATATACAGGTCTCTGCAAAAGGTGGAAAAGCCGGAGACCGGTATAAAGGATATTTGGGTGATGGAGCGTCTATTGGTTCCGGTGGATATTCATCGAACGGCAACACTACAGGTACACCGGTCAAAGGCGAAGAAATAGAGCTGGACCTCTCTGACATGACTGGGGGCTCGGTGACTCGAGTTGATGGAAAAACCGAGAGTGAACATATCCACGATTGGCAAGAAGCGAATCGTGTGGCTGCAACTCAGGACTCGGCAGGCGAAGTAGAATACTTCTGCAAGGGATGTGGCTCGACGAGCGTGAAGATTCTGCCGGTCATGCAGCCTGCGGCAGAAGAAAACTCGAGTGACGCCGCCATCGTCCTCACTGTCACCGGCGCTCATGCCTACGAGATGTATCTGGAAAATGCCCGCTACATCGTCACAGCGGATTCTGACACCGCCATCCTCTCCGGCCGTCTGGGCAATCTGGCAGACCTGAAAGCGCAGGGCGCAGACACCCTCGTCTTCCGTACCAAGAGCCGCGAGACGGCGTTGGACATCGACGCCATGCTGTCGCTGGGTGTGGAGGACACCCTCTTCGCTCTCACCCACAGTGGCAGCTCTGCCACCCTCACCGTCGGCGGGGTCGAGCATAACGAACTGCTGTAAGACAGCAGAACAGACAGCTCTGGTAAGATTCAAAAATAATCGTAAAATCGGATAACACAAAAAAGCAAGTGCATCACATTTCCCTCAAAAAATTTTGATTTTTGAGAAAAAGTGTTGCACTTGCTTTGATTTTGGAAAAATACAGTCGAAATTGCTTCGCTGTATCGTTTGAAAAGAGGCCGTTGTGTTTTACAACGGCCTCTTTCGTTGTGCTGCATTTTATTCTTCCGATTTGGGAGCTTCGGGATGGCGGCACTTGGCCAGCATATCCAGCTCCGGCATCAGCTCGGTGCTGATGACCGAGAGCATCTGCTCCATCTTGTCGCAGTCCTCAGCCGGGAAGCGCTTGCGCACACGCTCGATGACCGTGTGCAGGTAAGAATAGCTGATGCTGTAGTAATCGATGTATTTCTGGGTGGGGCGCAGGAAGTATTCGCGGCGGTCGGTGGTGGACTGGATCTTCTCCACATAGCCCTTTTTGACAAGGCTGCCGATTTTATAGGCCGCGTTGGGGGTGGAAATGCCCATCATGCGGGAAAACTCTGCAATGGTGGGCTCCCCCATCGCCATGATGCCCTCCATGCAGAAGGACTCCACCGTGGTCAGCGTGGCTTCGCGGGTGGCAAAGCGCTGAAATACATTCTGATAAAAATGCAGCTTGAATTTTGTATAGACGTCCTGAAAGACTTCTTCCAGCATGGGGTTTTCCTCCAGTGAGCAAATAGCTCAAAAAATTTACTCTTTTGATAAGTATACCATGATTTGCGCCGGAGGGGAAGACAAAAATCTACGATTCCGTTAAGATTTTGTGACTTCTTCCTTCCCAGTATGGCCCATCCGCGCCCTGACGATGCTGAGCACGACGAGTTCGATGGCGATGGCACAGGCCAGCAGCACGAAGGAGGTCAGGGTGTTGGCGGCATCGCCGAGGACAGCCTGTGCTGCGCCGCAGAGCAGATAGCAGCCCGCCGAGATGGCGGCGGCGGTCATGGCGTAGGGCAGCTGGGTGGAGACATGGTTCACGTGGCTGCAATGCGCGCCGGCAGAGGCCATGATGGTGGTGTCGGAGATAGGCGAGCAGTGGTCGCCGCAGACCGCGCCGGACAGGCAGGCGGCGATGGAGACCACCAGCATCTCACCATCCGGGAAGGCGTGGCAGACGATGGGGACCAGAATCGAGAAGGTACCCCAGGACGTGCCGGTGGCAAAGGCCAGGAAGACCGCCACCACAAAGATGATGATGGGCAGCAGGTACTGCAGAGCCGCCGCAGAGCCGCTGAGCAGGCTTGCGACGTAGTATTTTGCGCCCAGCAGGCCGGTCATGCCGGAAAGCGTCCATGCCAGCGTCAGAATGAGCATGGGGCTGACCATGGCCTTGAAGCCCTCGGGGATGCAGGCGGCGAAGTCCTGAAAGGTCATGACACTCCGCACCCGGTAAAACACGAAGGTGAACATCAGGGCAATGGCGCTGCCCATCACGAGGCCCATGGAGGCGCTGCAGTTGGCAAAAGCGGTGACGAAGTCCACGCCCTCAAAGAAGCCGCCGGTGTACACCATGCCGAAGATGCAGGCCGCGATGAGCACCAGCACCGGCGCGATGAGGTCCACCACATGGCCGCGGGTGTCGCTGCCGTCGTCCGCGTCGTCGCCGTAGGGGCGGTCGTCGGTGGTGAAGAGGTCGCCCAGCAGGGCGTTATCCTCGTGCTTTTTCATGGGGCCGTAGTCGAGGCCGCTGAAGATGAGGAAGAGGCTCATCACCATGGTGAGGATGGCGTAGTAGTTATAAGGAATGGTGCGCAGGAACATGGTAAAGCCGTTGATGCCCGAGCCTTCCGGGACGGAGGATGTGACGGCGGCGGCCCAACTGGACACTGGCGCGATGATGCAGACGGGTGCTGCGGTGGCGTCGATGAGGTAGGCCAGCTTTGCGCGGGAGACCTTCTGCCGGTCAGTGACCGGGCGCATGACGGAGCCGACGGTCAGGCAGTTGAAGTAGTCGTCCACAAAGATGAGGATGCCCAGCAGCAGGGTGGCGAACTGCGCGCCCGCCCGGGTGTGGATGTGGGTGGAGGCCCAGCGGCCAAAGGCGGCGCTGCCGCCGGCCTTGTTCATCAGGGCCACCAGAATGCCCAGCATCACCAGAAAGACGAGGATGCCCACGTTGCTGGAATCGGACAGCTTGGACACCATGCCGCCGTCTTCGTTGAAGAAGAGGGTGGTCAGCGCCAGCTCAAGATTGCCGTTGGCGTAGAGCAGTGCGCCGGTGGCGATGCCCACCAGCAGCGAGGTGTAGACCTCTTTGGTGTTCAGGGCCAGCACGATGGCTACCACAGGGGGCAGCAGGGACAGCACCGAGCTGTACACGGCGCAGGTGTAGGTGGAAGGGTCGTCGATTTTGCCGGGCGTTGCGGCGGTACACCACAGCAGCAGGGCAAACACTAGTAACGCACCCACCCACGAGAGATTGGTTTTTTTCATGATAAACTCCTCGGTTGATTTTTTTGCAGCCTGCCGGGCAGACTAACCCTTTAGAAGCCGTTTTCATAAGCATTGCACACCGCCCGAACGGCCTTTTTGCCCGCATACTGCGTTGCTTTCCCTTGCAATCCGCTCAGGATTGCTGCGGAAAATTGCCTTGTCTGCGAGCAAAAATTCTCGTCGTTCGATGCACCCTGCTTACAAAAACAGCTTCTAACGTGATGGGACACGGAAGGGGGTGTTGGCTGCGCCGGACTATAAAGCGATGTATTTAGAGCTGTTCCGTGCCAGCGAACAGGCGGCACGGCTTTTGCAGGAAGCTCAGGCCCGGGCCGAGCAGCAGCTGCTGGCTGCCGACCCGCCGCCCATCGAGCTTGCCGAGAAAAAAGAGTCTTAGCCCTTCTTGCTCTCGGCCTTGGCGGCAAACTTTGCGTCGTTGACCACAAAGCGCTCGTGGACGCCGCCGCCCACGGGGCCTTTCTCGTCGTACAGGGAGACTTTGAACACCAGCTTGCGGCCTTCCACAGCGGTCAGCTCGCTCTCGCAGGTGACGGTCATGCCCACGGGGGTGGGGGCGGTGTGCTCCAGCTCCAGCTTGGTGCCCACAGAGCCGCAGCCCTCGTCCAGAGCGTCGGCGACGCTCATCCAGCAGGTCTTTTCGGCCAGCGCCACCAGTGCGGGAGTGGCGAAGACATTCAGCGTGCCGCTGCCCATGGTCTTGGCGGTGTTCTCGGGGGTCACGGCGACGCTCTGCTTGCCGCGGATTCCGGTTTCTAACATATAAAAATTCCCTCTTTCTTAATTTGTCGTGATGCCGCGGTTTGCGGCAGATAATTTCACATTTGTAAGGATACCACAAAATCCACGCCATTGCACCTGTTTTCGGGATTTTCCTTCAAAACTCTTTCCGTCTGAGGCCAAACGCGGTATCATAAGCTGGATAAGGAGGGAAAGAAGATGAACGATTTCTGGAAATCCTACGACATCACCCACGCCGAATACGGGGCCGATTACCGATGCTACCCGCTGTATGGCACGGTTCACCTCATGGAGCTGGCCATTTCGCTTGCCTTTATCGTGGGGACGGCCCTGTGGTATCGCCGTAGTTCTGCCCGCACCCGGCGGCGCATTTTAGTCGGAGTCACCGCTTTGCTCCTGCTGGACGAAGCTGCCCTTCTGCTGGGGATGGCCCTGACCGGCCAGTGGAATTGGAGCTATCTGCCCCTGCACCTGTGCAATATCAATGTCTTCGTCTGTCTGTACAACACGATCACGGACAGAAACTGGTGCAAAGAGGAGCTGTATGCCCTCTGTATCCCGGGCGCAATGCTGGCCCTGCTCTGCCCCAGCTGGCTGGATGTCCCCTCTTGGTGGACGCTCATCAATCTGCACTCCGTCAGTATCCATGCCCTGCTGGTACTCTATCCAGTCCTGCTGGTGGCGGGCGGCTACCGTCCCAGTCCCCGGCGGGTGCCGCAGGTGCTGGCGTTCCTGTTCGGCTCTGCCCTGCCCATCTACTTTCTGAATCAGTCCCTTAACACCAACTTCTATTTCCTCAATAATCCCTACGGGAACATCATCACCAGCACCTTCACGGCCCTGCTGGGCGAAAAATATTATATCCTGGGCTTCCTGCCTGCCACCGCGCTGGCGCTGTTCCTCATGTATCTGCCGTGGGCGGCGGACTATAAAAAGAAGAAGCGGGCATGAATGCAGTGCTTTAGAAAAAGGCAGTTCGGTCAGGACTGCCTTTTTCTTTTGCCCTGAATCGCACCCTTCCTGCAAAATAAATCTGCAAATTTCTTGCGTTTTGCGGTCTGTTTTATCAATTTTAAGAGAATGCTGTTTTTTTGCGCAAATCCCCTTGACAGGAGTCATACAGCGTGTTATCATGAACACATGAACAGATGTTCATATATTGGAGCGAAAGGATGACGACGATGGCTGAGAATGCTCTTGCCCCAGAACAGAAGCTGCCCAAGGCCCCGCCGGAGCTGCCGGACGATGAGGTGCTCTACGAGCTGGCCGATTTGTTCCGGGTGTTCGGCGATTCCACCCGCATCAAGATCCTCTACGCCCTCCACGACGATGAGCTGTGCGTGCAGGACATTGCAAATGCCGTCCAGCTCAGCCAGTCGGCGGTGAGCCATCAGCTGCGGGTGCTCAAGGACTCAAAGCTCGTCCGCTTCCGCCGCGACGGCAAGACCATTTACTATGCACTGGACGATGACCATGTGCGCAGCATCCTCTCCATGGGCATGGACCACATCGAAGAGTGATGCCCCCAAAACGCTGCAAGCTCTGCCGCACCCTGCGGCGGAGCGGGGATATAGAAAGAAAGGCTGGTATTTATTATGAAAAAGAGCTACAAGATCGAAGTTGACTGCGCAAACTGCGCCCAGAAGATGGAGGATGCCGCCAACACGGTCGCCGGCGTCGCAAAGGCCACCGTCAGCTTCATGACCCAGAAGATGAACGTCGAGTTCGATGAGGGCGCGGACGTCAAGGCTACCATGCAGAACGTCCTCTCCGCCTGCAAGAAGGTCGAGGACGACTGCGAGATCTTCGGCATCTGAGTTTCGACTTTTGCTGCCGGGGTGCGCGTGGAAAATGTGGAAAAATAAATCAGTTTTCAACAATTTCCACGGCGTTTTCAACATCTTGGATGCAAAAATAGAAAAATAAACGCGCATTTGCGGCTTTTTGCGGGAAAACCTCGTGGAAAAGCCGGGGGAAAGCGTGGAAAACAAGCCCCTTGTGGGGAAAACCTGTTGAATCTGAGAAAACTGCCCCAAAAGGAGGCTGGTACCCGTGACGAAAAAACAAAAGAAAATGCTGTACCGCATCATCGCCGCTCTGGCGCTGGTGCTGGTGCTCAAGCTGCTGCCGCCTCTGCCCGCGTCGGTGGAGCTGCTGCTCTACTGTATCCCCTACCTCGTGGTGGGCTGGGATGTGCTCCGCAAGGCCCTTCTGGGCATCAAGAACCGTCAGCCCTTTGATGAATGCTTCCTGATGGCCGTCGCCACCGTGGGTGCCTTTGCGTTGGGCGATTACGTCGAGGGCTGTGCCGTTATCATCTTCTACCAGATCGGCGAGCTGTTCCAGGGCGTTGCCGTCGGCAAGAGCCGCCGGAGCATCTCGGCCCTGATGGACATCCGGCCCGACTACGCCAACATCGAGGGCGAGGACGGCAAGCTGGAGCAGGTGGACCCCGATGAGGTCGAGATCGGCACCCTCATCGTGGTCCAGCCCGGCGAGCGTGTGCCGATCGACGGCGTTATCGTCGAGGGCGCTTCCACCCTCAACACCGCCGCCCTCACCGGCGAGAGCCTGCCCCGGGATGTCCGGTCCGGCGATGAGGTCATCAGCGGCTGTGTCAACATGAGCGGCCTGCTCAAGGTCAGGACCACCAAGGAGTTCGGCGAATCCACCGTCTCTAAAATTCTCGACCTCGTGGAAAATTCCAGCATGAAGAAGGCCCGCGCCGAGAACTTTATCACCCGCTTTGCCCGGGTGTATACCCCGGCGGTCTGCTACGGCGCGCTGGCGCTGGCCTTCATTCCCCCCATCGTTCTGCTGCTGATGGGCCAGCCCGCCCGCTTCGGCGATTGGGTCTACCGCGCCCTTACCTTCCTCGTCATCAGCTGCCCCTGCGCACTGGTCATCTCTATCCCGCTGAGCTTCTTCGGCGGCATCGGCGGCGCTTCCGCCTGCGGCATCCTCGTCAAGGGCTCGACCTATCTGGAAGAGCTGGCCGATACCCGCGTCGTTGTCTTCGATAAGACCGGCACCCTGACCCAGGGTACCTTCAAGGTCGTCAAGGTCTGCCCCGTGGAGGGCGGTACCGAAGACAGCCTCGTGGAAGCCGCTGCGCTGGCCGAGAGCTGGTCGAAGCACCCCATCTCCCTGAGCATCAAGGCTGCTTACGGCAAGGATATCGACGCTGCCCGCGTCACCGACGTGGAGGAGCTGGGCGGACACGGCGTCACCGCCAAGGTGGACGGCAAGCCGGTTGCTGCCGGTAATGCCCGCCTGATGGCAAAGCTGGGCCTCACCGTCCCCGATGTCCCCCAGACCGGCACCATCGTCCATGTGGCCATCGACGGCAAGTATGCGGGCTATCTGCTCATCTCCGACGTGGTGAAGCCCCACAGCGCACAGGCCATCAAGGGCCTCAAGCAGGCTGGCGTCCGCAAGACCGTCATGCTTACCGGCGACGCAGAGCCGGTGGCAAAGGCCGTCTCGGCAGAGCTGGGCATCGACGAGTACCACGCCGGCCTGCTGCCCGGCGATAAGGTGGACCAGATCGAGAAGCTCCTGGCCGCCAAGAACCCCAAAGAGATGCTGGCCTTCGTGGGCGACGGCATCAACGACGCCCCTGTCCTCTCCCGTGTGGATGTGGGCATCGCCATGGGTGCTCTGGGCTCTGACGCCGCCATTGAGGCCGCCGACGTCGTCCTGATGGATGACGACCCGGCCAAGATCGCCCTCGCCATGCGCATTGCCCGCCGCACCAAGAGCATCGTCTACCAGAACATCGTCTTTGCTCTGGCCATCAAGGCGGCCTGCCTGCTGCTGGGTGCTCTGGGTATCGCCAATATGTGGGTGGCCATCTTCGCCGATGTCGGCGTCATGGTCCTCGCGGTCCTGAACGCCACCCGCGCCCTCTACACGAAAGACCTTGTCAAGAAAGACCCCCAGTGATCGCTGCATAAAAATACGAATGCCACCGGAGAAACAGGCCTGCTGCCTGCTGATCCGGTGGCATTTTTGTTTTTTGAAAAAAGGTTCAGGCGGGCAGATGCACCTGCACAAAACGCTGCATCTCCGACTCCAGATTATTGACAAGGCTTCGGAAAGAGGGATGCTGTTGAAAGGCTCGCACCGGGTAAAGTAACTGCAATTCTGCCTCTACTCCTTTCTCCTGCAGAGGAACACAGACCAGCTCTCCGGTTTGCACACCGGAGTAGCGGTAGTGGGTCGGAGCAAAAGCAATGGCATAAGTATCGGTATGCTGACGTACTAATTCCACCACGCTGTTTACGGTACCGACTTCTACAATATGTTTGTCCGTGATGGTCCGTACCAGATCCGGAAGAAATTGGTCGATGGCAGCCAGTGCGCTGTCCGACTGATTCATAGGTTCCAGTGTGTGATTTGGAAAGGCCAGATAGTATTTTTTCAAATCGCTGAAAGTAAGGCTCTCTCTCTGGGCCAGTGGACTGAGCCGGTTTACTAGACAACCATAGACACCACTAGCCAGTACGACTTTTCGATTGTTCAGGGCTTTCAGCTCCCGGCTGAGATCGACCTGAGGGGAACCGAGGGTGAGGATCAGGTGCGGTTCCTGTGCATCGGCAGAAAGATATCGCTCAGGCTGTGCTTCAGTCTGGTAGCTGACGGTCAACTCCGGGTAGCTCTCACGGAGACGAAGCAAAATGTCCGGCACAAGGAACTCTGCCAGAGAGATATGACTGTAAACATCCACTTTTTTCAAGGAAGTGACAGTGCCCAGTTCCAGCCAGCCATTATACAGGGCAATCACCTGACGTGCCTGCGGCAGGATGGTCTCGCCTGCGATCGTCAGCCGGATGCCGGAGCTTGTGCGTGTGAACAGCTGGACTCCCAGTTCCTGTTCCATGGACTGGAGGGACTTCGTCAGACTGGGCTGCGCCAGATAGAGTTTCTGGGCGGCAGCCCGGATGGAACCTGCCTCTGCGACGGCAATGAAATATTCGAGCGTTGTGATCTTCATACAAAAAATGCCTTCTATTCTGTGTGTATTGCGGTAGGATATTGCTTTTTTCATAGCCCACAAAAATTTATGTATTATACAAATATTCTGCATTATGTTAACATAATTACAGCGAATAAGTCAACCCATGATGGGTGGTTGACCAAAAAACATGACGCACAGCAAAAAACATGACGCACAGAAAGAAAAGGAGTGTATTGAAAATGACGAAGCGCGAAAGATTCCTGAAGGTACTGGCAAACGAACCTGTGGATCGTGTCCCCGTAGCATTCTTCCATCACTTTACCGGTCCCTCCGATTGGAACATGGGTCTGGAGAATCCGGAAGCGTTTGAGCGTAATATCGAGGGCCACCGTCCGGCGTTGGAAAAGTTTGATCCTGATATCATCAAGATCATGAACGACACCCTGATGATGATGCCGATGGATGTTTCGTTTGTGGAGACCGCAGAGGATCTGAAGAAAATTCAGCCCATGTCCATGGATTGCGAGTATGTTAAGAAGCAGATCGAGCTGACCAAGCGTGTGGTCGAAATCTATAAGGGACATGATGCACCCCTGCTGGTCACCAGTTTCTCTGCTGCCTGGCTGCTGCGCAATGCTTTTACCGTAGATCTGCCTGTGGCTGGTGCGGATGAACATATTATGAAAAAGCTGATGGCGGAAGATCCGCAGGCTATTGCCGATTGCCTGATGACTATCAGTAAGGGGATTGTGGAACTGAATAAGATCCTTCTGACCGAATGCGGTGCTGATGGTATTTACTTCAGCTGCGCCAACCAGGCAGGTTTCTTCCCGCGTGAGTTCCATCAGAAGTATGTGGCTCCCAGCGAGAAGTATGTTCTGGAAGAAGCCAAGAAGATCCGCGATATGAATGTACTGCACATCTGTGGTTATCACGGCCATGGCAACGACCTGCGCCTCTACACGGATTACGATGCAGCTGCATACAGCGTGGCCGTGAATGCTGAAGGCACTACCATGGGCGATGCCAAGAAACTGTTTGGCGGCAAGCCGGTCATCGGCGGATTCACTCAGGATGGCGTGATTTACACTGGCACCCGGGAAGAAGTCAAGAAGGCGACCTGGGATATCCTGGACAACGCAGGGCAGCTGGGCGTGATCATCGGTGCAGACTGCACGGTGCCTAACGATATCGATGATGATCGCTTCAACTGGGTGCGTGACGCTGCAGCGGAGTACGCAGCACAGCACTGAGCCCCCGCTCTGCCTGCGGGAGCAATAGAACTGTAAAATATGTCGCAGGAGGAAAATCCATGACACAGGAACAATATCAGAATTATATTAAAATCCTCCGCTCGGAACTGATCCCGGCAATGGGGTGTACCGAGCCCATCGCGGTGGCTTTTGCGGCAGCTAAAGCCCGGGAAGTGTTGGGTTGTATGCCAGAAGCCATGGTGGCGCGATGCAGCGGAAACATCATTAAAAATGTGAAAAGCGTTATCGTGCCAAACTCCGGTAACGAACGGGGCGTTGAGGCTGCTGCTGTGCTGGGTGCCGTAGCAGGACAGGCGGATCTGGGACTGCAGGTCATCAGTCAGGTGACCCCGGAGCAGATTGCTCGAACCAAGGAACTGCTGACCCAAAAGATTTGCCGCTGCGAGCTGGAAGAAGGCGAGGGAAACCTTTATATTCTTATCACCATGACAGCAGGAGACGCGAGTGCAGCTGTGGAAGTGCGCACCAAGCATGACCACATCTCTCGGATCATAAAGAACGGAAAAGTGTTGTTCGAGCAGCCGAACCTGCAGGTGGAGATCAGTGGAGACAAGAGTCAGCTGAACCTGAAGGATATCCTGGAGTTTGCTGACACGGTGAATCTGGAGGACGTGCGTGAACTGCTGGAAACGCAGATCAGCTACAACACTGCCATTGCAGAAGAAGGCCTGAACAATTTCTGGGGTGCCAGTGTGGGCCGCACCATTCTGGATGCGGAGCCCGGCAGTACTTTGCAGAGAGCCAGGGCTGCGGCCGCAGCCGGAAGCGATGCCCGGATGAACGGATGTGCTTTGCCGGTAGTCATCAATTCCGGCAGCGGCAATCAGGGGATTACTTGCTGTATGCCGATCGTGGTCTATGCCCGGGACCTGGGCTGCAGCCATGAGCAGCTGCTGCGTGCATTAACCCTCTCTAATCTGATCTCCATCCACCAGAAACGGTTCATCGGGAACTTATCAGCCTACTGCGGCGCGGTTTCGGCCGGTACAGCGGCTGCCTGTGGCATTGCATATCTGCAAGGTGCGGATTATGATGTAATTGGTACTACCATCGTCAATGCGGTGGGAACCACCGGTGGAATTATCTGTGACGGTGCAAAATCTTCCTGCGCCTCCAAGATCTCGGCCTCGGTAGAGGCTGGTGTGCTGGGGTACGAGATGGCCCGCCGTGGACGCAAGTTCCAGTTTGGAGAGGGTATCGTTTCCGGCGACTATGAGCAGACTATCCGGAATATCGGCTGTGTGGGCCGGGATGGAATGCGCGATACGGATGTGACGATCCTGAATCTGATGATCCAGGATACTGCCAAGTAAGATGTTTGCGGAAGCGTCTTTCCCCCTTTTGCCCCTGAAAAGGATGTTTCCGGCCTGGTGAGAGAGCAGGCCGGGAAATGAAAGGAGTTTTTTCCATGGAAGAAAAAAAGAAACGGAGCTTTTGGGAGAGCTTTAAGATCTGGTTTGGTCTGGGTGCACTGATGTTTGGTACCTACTGCGGTGCCAATATGGCGTCCGGCGTGTATGCAACTACTTATATGGTTACCTTCGGCGGCGGCTGGATGTGGGTCTGCCTGGCGATCTTTATTGCCTTTATGGCTTTCTTCTGCGCTGTGTCGCTGAATTTTATCAGAGCCTATAAGGTTGACAACTACAATTCCTACTATCTGGCTCTGTGGGGTGCTGACAAACCGGGTACCAACCCTGTGGTCAAGGTGATCGTCAGTATCTTCTTTGACGTATACACTACCCTGATGGGTGTTGTTACTGTGGCGGCTACCATTGCCTTGTTTGCCAACCTGATGGAATCGCTGTTCAACATCCCCATCGGCGTCGGCAGTATCATCGCGGTGGTCATGTTCACCCTGCTGTCCATGTATGGTGCAGCTTTCCTGCGGAAGTTCAACACCGTGATGACGATTTCCCTGATTGCTGCACTGGCCGCGATTCTGATTTTTGTCATCGCTATGCGCGGGGATGTGCTGGCCCAGAGGATGTTTGACTTTGAAGGCGGCATGAACTGGAGCGGAAAGACCCTGGCTTCCCACTTTGGGATGCTGGTCTCCTACTGCTTTACCACCGCCAGCTGGGGTGGTTCCCTGAGCAATTATGCCGAGAATATCCATACTAAGAAAGATGCCATCGGCAGCGGCATCCTGATCGGTGTCATGGTGGCAAGTTTGTTCTTTGTCACAAGCCTGATTGTACTTCCCTTCCTTCCGGATGCTTTTGTGGCAACTCCCATCCTTTCCATCTGCAAAGAGTATATGCCCGGTGTGATGACTGCCATCTATTGGCTGGTCGTGATGCTGTCGGTTATCTCTACGGGTCCGACCTTTATCTTCAACACTTCCAACCGGTTCGTTAAGGTCTGGAAGACCGAGAAGGTGCCGCAGAGAGTCAAGCTGTTCGTTATTGCACTGGCCTTCCTGCTGCTCTGCCTGGCACTTTCCAAGATTGGTCTGATCGCAATCTGCCAGAAGGGCTACACCGCATTGGGCAACGTGGCAATCTTCGCTATCGCAGCGCCTTTGTTCGTCTCCATTATCCGTGTTCGCAAAAAGGATAAGGCGGATGCCGAAGCTGCTGCCGCTCAGAAAAGTGAGCAGTGATCCTATGAGACATTCCCATACCCATTCCTGATACTTCATCCAGAACCTCAGAAGCAGGAGCCCCCGCCGGAATCCGGCGGGGGCTCCTGCTCTTGCAATCTGCGGGGAATCTGTTATACTACTAATCCAGGGGGTTAGTGTAATGAAAGAAACCGAAACGATACGATCTGCGCCGCGCACAGAGGGAACGGTCTGGAAGGCCTTCCGGGCCGCAGCGCCTCAGACGCTGCCGGTATTTGCCGGATATTGGGTGCTGGGCCTCGGCTACGGCATCTATGTGCAGTCGCTGGGCCTGCCGGTCTGGCTGCCGCCCCTGATGGGTACGGTAGTGTACGGCGGCTCACTGGAATTCGTGCTGGCGTCGCTGCTTCTGGGCAGCTTTGCGCCGGTGTCGGCCTTTCTGATGGCGCTGATGATCCAGGCGCGGCATCTTTTCTACGGCCTGACCATGCTGCAGCGCTACCGCGGCTACGGCCTGCGCAGCGCCTACATGATCTTTGCCATGAGCGACGAGACCTTCTCCATCACCTGTTCGGCAGAGCCGCCCGAGGGCGTGGATAGAGGCTGGTTCATGTTCTTCATCACCCTGCTGGATCAGATCTACTGGGTCGCCAGCGCGGCCATGGGCGCGGCCCTCGGCTCTGTTCTGCCCTTCAGCACTGAGGGCGTCGATTTCGTCATGACGGCCATGTTCGTGGTCATCTTCCTCAACCAGTGGGAGAAGGAAAAACAGCACGCCAGCGCCATCATCGGCATTGCCGCGCCGCTGGTCTGCCTGCGTATCTTCGGCTCGGGCAGCTTCCTCATCCCCTCGATGGTCTGCATCCTTGTGGCACTGCTGCTGCTCCGCCGCCCCATCGAGGCCAAAGAGAGCGAGGCGGCAAAATGAGCAAGATCCAGTTCATCCTGACCATCGCCGTCTGCGCGGCGGCGACCATGCTCACCCGCTTTCTGCCTTTTCTGGTGTTCGGCTCCCGGGGCGGCAAGGTGCCGGAGGTGGTGGAGTATCTGGGCCATGTGCTGCCCGCCGCCATCTTCGGAATGCTCATCGTCTACTGCCTCAAGGGCGTCAGCCTCACCTCGGGCAGCCACGGCATCCCGGAGGCCATCGCCATCGGCGTGACCGTCGCGCTCCATAAGTGGAAGCATCAGACGCTGGTTTCCATCGCCGGCGGCACGCTGTGCTATGTGCTGCTGGTGCAGATGGTGTTTTGAGAATGCAAAAAGGACACGGCACTGCCGTGTCCTTTTTCGTGCTCAGTGATAGAATGTATCAAAATTGACCTGCCGGTAGAACCGCTGCTGCAGCTGGTCGAAGCTGTCGCAGTCCTGCGCCAGCAGCCACATGATCTTCGTCACGACGGCCTCAATGGTCATGTCGTGGGCCTCGAGGAAGCGGAAGCGGTTCTTGACCCGCTTGCCCACCTCATAGATGCTCACGTCGCTGCCCTCGTAAGTGACCTGGGTGGTGAGGATGAGCACTTTGTGGGTCTTGTCGTAGTCGCCGAGGCCCTCGGCGAAGGCGTCCATCAGCCGCTGGGGGATGCCGCCTACGCCGAAGCTCTCCACGATAACGCAGTCGTAGAGGCGGAAAATGTCGGGGATCAAATCGGGGCTGAGGCCGGGCGTCAGCTTGAGCAGGAAGACGCGGGGGCTGAGCGAGCGTCCAAACTCCACAGGGCCGGTGGGCCAGGGCGAAGGCACATACCGCACCAGACGGTCGCCCTGTACCAGTGCCAGCGCCGGGAAATTCACCGAGGCAAAGGCATCGTAGCTGATGGTCTTGTTCTTCTTGGCGCGGGTGCCTGCGATGACATGGCCGCCGAACACCACCATGACGCCCCGGCTGCCGGGGTCGAGGGCGCAGATGACGCTGTCGCGAAGGTTTTTCTTGGCGTCGGTGATCTCGTTGGAGATGGGCTGCTGTGCGCCGGTGAGGATGACGGGCTTGTCGGCGTTCTGGATGAGGTAGGACAGAGCCGCCGCCGAGTAGGCCAGCGTGTCGGTGCCGTGGCAGATGATGAAGCCGTCGTAGAGGGCATAATTCTCCTGTACGGCCTTCGCCATCATCAGCCAGTGCTCCGGGCCGAGGTCGGTGCTGTCGATGCTACACAGGGCCAGCGTGTCGGGGCAGCAGAGCTCGTTCAGCTCAGGCAGATGAGCCAGAAGCTCTTCGCTGGTGAGCACGGGCTTGAGGCCCTGCTGGGTGCGGACGCTGGCGATGGTGCCGCCGGTGGTGATAAAAAGCAGACGCTGCTTTGTGGACATAGAAAAAGCCTCCATCAGGAAGATTGAATCGCATTCATAGAAAGTATAACACACTCGCCCGCCCTTGCAAAGTGGCGCTCGGGCGGAAAATGGAGGCGTTTGGGACTTGGTCATAGAAATCAGGGGGATTTGGTGTATAATAGAGGATAGAGCGCTGTTGCGCAGAGCTAAGTTCTCTTTTGCGCACCAAAAGAGAACCAGAAATGGTTCTCGCGCCGGTGCGCGGATTAGAACGCTTTTACGTTAAGTGGAATTGTTCTCTTTTGATGTCAAAAGAGAACCAGAAAAGCACCAGCGATTTCGACGCGCTGGATCCACGAGAAAGGGGCTGCTCGCCCCTTTCAGACCCCGAAGG